>Ga0214542_1005858_pt1 | contig 23010 bp, 21 predicted proteins | sample CNSS1metaG_FD_160096 | JGI IMG/M metagenome (GOLD analysis project Ga0214542, IMG submission 160096) | Root nodule microbial communities from cowpea collected in UCLA plant growth center, Los Angeles, California, USA - CNSS1 | ecosystem: Host-associated > Plants > Roots > Nodule | place: USA...
GCTATGACCCGGAAGGCATGGATAATGCCCGCAAGCTCATCGACGGCATCGAGTATGCGAAGGATCCTTATGAGGCGGCCGCACGCGCCGAGGCGCTGGTGATCGTCACGGAATGGAACGAATTCCGAGCGCTGGACTTCGCACGGCTGAAGGCCACCATGAAGACGCCGCTGCTCGTCGACCTACGCAATATCTACCGCAAGGACGAGGTCACCAGGCACGGCTTCAGCTATGCCAGCGTCGGTCGGCCGGACTGACCATGGGAGAGAGAGGGATGTGGGACCACTACACCCCTCTCTCACTTCAGAGGTTTCCCACGGCGATTTGGGGAATAAAACAAGGTCGCTTGCCGCGGCATCGGGGTCCGATAGGCTCGGGATTCGGGCGTCCGGGCGCTGCCATGCATGGAGCGCCATGCGGATCCGTCACGCTTTCGGGCCGACGGGAATAATGCTCTCCCAGCTCTTTCCCGCGAGGATCACGCAGCTCCTGCCGGAGACGTCGGTGATGATCAGCGTCCATGTGCCGCTGTCTGCGGCATAAAGCTCCATCACCGCCTTGGGATTGACGAACCCGACGGCAGTTTGTTTTTCGTCGTATTGTCGGGCGAGAAACTCCACCACCTTTGTGCGATCGGCGCAGTTGACGACGCTCTGCGCAGCTGCCGGTTGCGAATTGATGCTGACGGACGCCAGGGCAAGGATTGCCAGGGGAAGCCTGCGCAGCATGTTTGATAGCATAACGCACCTCCTTCGCCGGGAGCCCCGGCGGAAAAGGATTCCGCTGACCTGTTCCGCCGAAGACCGGCATACCGCGCCCGACACCTACCCGAGAGGACCGGTGTCGACGCATAGAGCATGACGGGCTCCAACAATCACGAATATCTCTGCGGCCGTCACGCCCGAGCCTGAAGCCGTAACGTTTGCCTGGCGCGAGCCGTTCCATGAACGGGTTTACTTTTTCTTCATTGCTTCCATGAGCGCCGCGCCGAAGGCGCCCTGGGCGGGTGCTTTCGGCTTTTGCGAGTGGGCGGGCTGGCTGCGCTTGCCGCCGTTCGGCGCACCTCCTCTCGCCTCACGTCCGGAATCGGCGCCGCCGTCCTTGCGCATGGTGAGCCCGATACGCTTTCGCGCGACATCCACTTCGGTGACACGAACCCGGACGACGTCACCGGCCTTGACGACCTCGTGCGGGTCCTTGACGAAACGATCCGCGAGTTGCGAGACATGTACGAGCCCATCCTGGTGCACGCCGATATCGACGAAGGCGCCAAAGGCCGCAACGTTCGTCACAGTGCCTTCGAGCTGCATGCCGACCTTCAAGTCCTTGATGTCATCGATGCCCTCGGCAAAGTTCGCGGTCTTGAAGCTTGGACGCGGATCGCGGCCGGGTTTCTCGAGTTCCGCGAGAATATCCTTGACCGTCGGCAGGCCGAAGCGCTCTTCCACGAAGACCCGCGGATCGAGCTTCCTCAGCGCAGCACTGTCCCCCATCAGCGACCGCACGTCGCGGCCGCAGGCGGCGACGATCTTCTTGGCGACGCCGTAGGCTTCCGGATGCACTGCGGAGGCATCGAGTGGCTCTGATCCGTTCGGGATTCGTAAGAACCCGGCGCACTGCTCGAAGGTGCGTGCGCCTAGACGCGGCACCTTCAACAGTTCCTGCCGGCTGGAGAAGGGGCCCATCGCGTTGCGATGAGCGACGACCGCCTCGGCGGACGACCTGCCGAGGCCGGAGACGCGCGCCAGCAGCGAAGCCGAAGCGGTATTGAGGTCAACGCCGACGGCATTCACCGCATCTTCGACCACAGCGTCCAACGAACGGCTGAGTTTCGACTGGTCGACGTCGTGCTGATATTGTCCAACGCCGATCGACCTCGGCTCGATCTTCACGAGTTCGGCGAGTGGATCCTGGAGGCGCCGGGCGATCGATACGGCGCCTCGTAGGGAGACATCGAGGCTTGGGAACTCCGCTGCCGCGGTCTCCGAGGCTGAATATACCGAGGCGCCAGCTTCCGAGACGATTACCTTTGTCGGCTTCGGCGCCGGCATCTGCGCGAGCATGTCGGCAACGAGCTTCTCCGTTTCGCGGCTGCCGGTGCCATTGCCGATGGCGATCAACTCGACCTTGTGCCTGCGCACCAGAGTGGCGAGCTCGGCCTGGGTCCCGCGAAGGTCGTTCCTTGGCGGGAAAGGATAGACCGTGGTCGTGTCCAGGAGCTTGCCCGTGCCGTCGACGACGGCGACTTTGACACCGGTGCGGATACCCGGATCAAGGCCCATCGTCGGACGCGATCCGGCGGGTGCGGCAAGCAACAGGTCCTTGAGATTGCGCGCGAAGACGCGGATTGCCTCCTCCTCCGCCCTCTCACGCAGCTCTCGCATCAGGTCGAGCGAGAGCGACAGCGAAAGCTTGACGCGCCAGGTCCAGCCGATGACGTCCAGTAACCATTTGTCCCCGGGCGTCTGCCCACCGACATCATAGGCGGCCGCAATCATGCGCTCCACCGGTTTGTGCGGAGACATTTCCTCCTGGTCGACGACGATATCGACGGAAAGGATCTCTTCGTTCCAGCCGCGCAGCATGGCGAGCGCTCTGTGACCCGGTGCCGTCGCCCAGCGCTCCGAGTGAGCGAAATAATCGGAAAATTTCGCTCCCGCCTCCTGCTTGCCATCGACGACTTTGGCGCGCAGGAACGCCGTTTCGCGCATGTAGTTGCGCAGGCGCCCGAGAAGGTCGGCATTCTCGGTCATGCTCTCGGCGATGATGTCGCGAGCGCCTTCGAGTGCAGCCTTCACATCCGGCACTTCCGCATTAAGAAAGCCTGCCGCGCGCTCGGCGGGCACAACCGACCGATTGGCGAGGATCGCCTCCGCAAGCGGACCGAGACCGCGCTCGCGCGCGATTTCCGCCTTCGTCCGCCGTTTCGGCTTATAAGGCAGATAGATATCCTCGAGCTCCGCTTTGGTCGCAGCGGCGGCAATCTTGCCCTCAAGCTCATCGGTGAGCTTGCCCTGCCCGCGGACGGAATCGAGGATCGACACGCGGCGCGCCTCGAGTTCGCGCAGGTAGGTGAGCCGCTCGGACAAGACGCGCAGCTGCGTATCGTCGAGGCCGCCGGTAACCTCCTTTCGATAGCGGGCGATGAACGGCACCGTGGCCCCCCCATCGAGCAATTCGACGGCGGCTGCGACTTGAGCGGCGGTCGCCTTGATCTCGCTTGCAATGATGAGGGCGATGGGTTTTGCGGTCGTGGCCATTCTGCAATCCGTCCGATGTTTCCGGCGGGACCATACCGGCGCAGACGGAGTAGGCCAAGGGAAGAGCAGGAATTGCCGATTGGAACTCCACAGGAGATGGGTTGCCGCCCCTCGTGCCGCTACCGCGGCAGCGGCACGAGGGGCGGCAATACGTCAAACGGCGACGAGTTCCAGCCGTCGGCGGTTCTTCTCGAATTCGAGAAGCTCACGCTCCTTCGCTTCGATGTAATCGCGTGAGACCGGCACCGTCTCGAGCGACGGCGAGAGCTGGAGTTGGAAGATGAAGTGCTTGTCGTAGAGGAAGGCGGTCTCCGATGAGGCGAGATAGAACTCCCACATCCGGAAGAAGCGCTCGTCATAGAGCTTTATCGCCTCCTCGCGCCGCGCCACGAAGCGCTCGCGCCACGCCCTCAGCGTCCAGGCATAGTGCATCGGCAGGATTTCGATATCCTTTACGAGCAGTCGCGTGCTCTCGACAGAAGGGAGTACCTCCGAAAGCGCGGGGATGTAACCTCCGGGGAAGATATATTTTTCGATCCATGGATTCGTGGCCCACGGCTTGTACACCTGGCCGATCGAGTGCAGCAGCATCACCCCGTCTGGCTTCAGGAGTTCCTTCATCTTCCGGAAGAAATTGCGGTAATTGCCGATGCCGACATGCTCGAACATGCCGACAGAGACGATGCGATCGAATTGCTGCCCCTGCAAGGTGCGATAGTCCTGCAATTCGAAACGGACGCGATCGGAAAGCCCGCGCCTGGCCGCGCGTTCGCGCGAGACCTTGAGCTGCTCCTCGCTGAGCGTGATGCCCGTAACCTCGACGCCCGACGACTCGGCCAGATACATTGCCATGCCGCCCCAGCCCGATCCGACTTCCAGCACCCTCTGGCCTGGCTGGAGCAGCAGCTTGGCCGCAATGTGCCGCTTCTTTGCACGCTGCGCCTCGTCGAGCGAAATGCCCGGCGGATGGAAATAGGCGCAGGAATATTGCCAATCCTCGTCGAGGAAGAGATTGAAGAGCTTGCCATCGAGATCATAGTGATGGGCGACATTGTAACGATTGCGGTTGACCGGGAGACGGCTCTTTACCTGCTGGCGCAGCACGTGCCCAAGCGCTACAATCGTGTTGGCGAAAGTCGCCGCCTTTTCCAGCCCATTGCTCTTGGCGATCGCAAGAACATCGAAGATATCGCCTTCCTCGACGACCGCTCGGCCGTCCATGTACATTTCGCCGAACTTCAGTCCGGGATCATACAGGATCGCTTTTTCCGCTCCGGCGTCAGTCAGGCGGACGGTAGCGGGTTTTCCGGTGCCGTCGCCGAGCACAACCTTCTTACCGGATGAAAAAATAACCGTCAGATTGCCCCGCTGGACAAGACGGCGGAGCAACTTCAACAATGCTGCATTCATATCCTACCTCAACGCCAGACACACAACGGACCTCTCGGGTTCTTCCGTATGGAGCGGGCAGTGGTTCGACCGGCTTCAGGAGATGAATGTTTTCGCGCGACACGTCGCCTGACGCGTCCAGAAGCGGCGAGAAACCGACTCGGGAAAGCCTCACGGCGACCCGCAAGCTGGCGCGGCACTATGTGCAGGAGCAGCGCACGGGATGTCGTCAGGCCAGCCCCTTGGGCTCCTATCCATCAGAACTTCCACTAACTTAGCGGCGTTCGGCGGTTTATCAATGGGGCTTTTTTATGGCCCTTCAAGTACTTGTTGCTTGTAGACTCAAACGGCCGAGGTTAGCAGCCGGTACCGACCGTCTCCCGCGAGCAGTGCGGTTCGCCATCAGGCACGCGCGCATCGGCGGCAGCTCTGGCCTCCGCGACAAGGTTTCATCGATCGATGAACAGCGGCATCTGAACTCTCCCAAGGCGTTGCATTGGCCGGGACCGTCACCTACCTCCCTCCTGTAGGGCCTTTACGGTCGACCGCATGTGTTCGCAAAATTGCATCGCGGGATGAGGACAGGTGTACGCGGTTTTCCGCCATTGTGCACCAACTTCGTCGCGCTGCCATGTCGGTCGATGCCGTTGCGAAGGAGGAAACACGATGAAGAAACTCGCCATAGTCGCGTTCGTCATCGCCGCCATCGTCTGGCTTCTCAACTCTTCCATCCTTGCCACGCCGCCGGCCGGCGAGACGAAGGTCCTCGCCCATCGCGGTATCCATCAGGTGCACAAACCCAATGGCGTCGACGAGAAGACCTGCACGGCAAGCCGCATCGAACCGCCGCGTCACTCCTATATCGAGAACACGATCGCTTCCATGCGCGCGGCGTTCGACAACGGTGCCGATGTTGTCGAAATCGACGTCCATCTCACTCCGGACCGTAAATTCGCAGTCTTCCACGACTGGACGCTCGATTGCCGAACCGACGGTTCCGGCGTCACTGAGGAAACTCCGATGTCCGAACTGAAGCGACTCGACATCGGCTACGGCTATACGGCCGATGGCGGCAAGACTTTTCCGTTCCGCGGGCATGGCGAAGGGCAGATGCCGACACTGACGGAAGTCTTCGATGCTTTGCCGCATGGCCGTTTTCTGATCAACTTCAAGAGCGAACGGCGGGAGGAAGGCGCGACGCTTGCGGTGCTGTTGCGCACCCAGCCGAAGTGGCGCAAACAGGTCTTCGGAGTGTACGGCGGCAGGACCCCGACACAGGAGGCGCTGCGCCTGGTGGATGGGCTCAGGGGCTATGACAGGCAGTCCACCCTGTCGTGCCTCGGTCGCTACGTCGCTTATGGCTGGACGGGGCTCGTGCCGGAGGCATGTCACGACACCCTGATCGTCGTACCTGGCAACTTCGCTCCGTTCCTCTGGGGCTGGCCGCACCGCTTTGCGGCGCGCATGCAGGCGGCCGGAAGCGATCTCATCCTGGCCGGCGCCAATGGCGGCGGAGATTTTACGACGGGGATCGACAGCGCCGACGACCTGGCTCTCGTTCCGAAAAATTTTTCGGGCTATGTCTGGACGAACCGGGCGGAAGCGATCGGTCCTCTGCTGAGCAAGAATCTGGCAGCGTCCAACGACAGCGAATAGCATCGTTCATGCGAACGGACACGGATGCCACCTGACTGCTATCGCGGAAAGTCGAGGCCCATTTCGCGGAAGCGCTCAGGGTCGTCGCCCCAGTTCTCGCGCACCTTCACGAACAGGAAGAGGTGGACCGGCTGTTCGAGGATTTCGGAAATTTCCTTGCGGGCCGCCGTCGAGATGGCCTTGATTGCCTCACCGCCCTTGCCGAGTGCGATCTTTTTCTGGCTCTCGCGCTCGACATAGATCACCTGTTCGATGCGGACAGATCCATCCTTGCGCTCTTCCCATTTTTCGGTCTCCACATGCGACGCGTAGGGAAGCTCCTGATGCAGGCGCAGGAACAGCTTCTCACGGGTGATCTCGGCGGCGAGCTGGCGCATCGGCAAATCGGAAATCTGGTCCTCCGGATAGTACCAGGGGCCCTCCGGCAGTGTTGAGGCGAGATAATCCATAAGATCGTTACAGCCGGAACCGTTGAGCGCCGAGACCATGAAGGTGCGGTCGAACTTGATGGCCTCGTTGGCTGCAGCCGCCAGCTTCAGGAGTTCCTCCGGGCGAACCCGATCGATCTTGTTCAACACCAGGACCTTCGGCTGCGGCACCTCCTTCAGGCCCTCGAGGATCGCTTCCGCATCTCCCTTGAGCCCACGCTCACTGTCGATCAGCAGCACGATCGCGTCGGCATCCTTGGCGCCGCCCCAGGCGGAAGTCACCATGGCGCGGTCGAGCCGGCGGCGTGGCTTGAAGATGCCGGGCGTGTCCAGGAAGACGATTTGAGTGTTGTCGTGGATGGCGATCCCCCGGATGATGGCGCGTGTCGTCTGAACCTTGTGGCTGACGATCGTTACCTTCGCGCCCACGAGGCGATTGACCAATGTCGATTTGCCGGCATTGGTCGCGCCGATCAGCGCCACGAAGCCCGAGCGGGTCGGCTTGGCGCCGGCGCCCTGATGCTCAGCGCCCGTGTTCTGTTCTTTGTCCGTCATGGCTTCCGTCAACTTCCGGCAGACCGTTTCTGCCAAACACCTTCGCGTTCCAGCAACCGCGTCGCGGCGATCTGCTCGGCGCCGCGCTTGGAACGATCTACCCCCGTCTCGGGCTGGATGCCAGCTATCTCGACGGTCACCGTGAAACGGGGATCATGGTCGGGACCGGAACGGTTGTCAGTTCTGTAGTTCGGCGCCACGCCGAACTTGGCGTGCGCCCATTCCTGCAATTCCGTCTTCGCGTCGCGGCGGGCAGCATCGGCGCTTTCGGCACGGTGCGTCCAATGCTTGAGCACGAATTCCCGCGCCGCCTCCAGACCGCCATCGAGATAGATTGCGGCGATCAGGGACTCTACCACATCGGCCCTGACATTCATCATGTGCTTGCCGGTGATCCTTTTCACGTCCGAGCCGGTGCGAATGAACTCGTGCAGCGACAGTTCATCCGCCACTTTCGCGCAGCTCTCGGCGCTCACAAGCTGGTTCAAGCGCACTGAAAGCTCGCCTTCATTGGCGTCGAGAAAGGTCTGGAACAGGAGTTCGGCCACACAGAGCCCGAGTACCCGATCCCCCAGGAATTCCAAGCGCTGATAGTTGCTCCCTCGAGCGTTGCGGGCACTCGAATGCGTCAGGGCGCGATCAAGCCGCTCCTTCTCATGGAACTGATATCCGATCGCTGCCTCGAGCCTTGCCCGATCTTCTGCGCTCAGTGAGCGACCCTTCATCATTCGACAACCTTGAACAGACGATCGTAGCGGAGGTTCGCCGGCCATTTCCAGATTTCGCGGAAGGAAGTCCCGTTGCCTAGCGAGAAGAAGATGAGGCTCGCGCGGCCCACCAGATTCTCCGAGGGAACGAAGCCGACGTCGAAGCGGCTGTCGGCAGAATTGTCGCGGTTGTCGCCCATCATGAAGTAGTGGCCTGCCGGCACGATGAATTCGCGGGTATTGTCGCCGCGCGCATCCGGGAATTGGTCTAGCGTGTCATAGGAAACGCCGTTTTCCATGGTTTCGCGGTAGACGGGGATATCACCACCCGTGTCGTACTGGTCGTCCGCCCGGAAGAATCCATCCGGCACACGATCGACGGGCCTGTCGTTCACATAGAGGATGCTGTTCCTGACCTGGATACGATCGCCTGGAAGGCCGACGAGGCGCTTGATGTAGTCGATGTCCGGGTTCGGCGGGAAACGGAAAACGACGATGTCCCCGCGCTGCGGCTCGCTGGCAAAGATCCGCCCGCTGAAAAGATCCGGCGAAAACGGCAGCGAATATTTCGAATAGCCGTAGGCGAACTTGTTGACGAAGATGTAGTCGCCGACGAGCAACGTCGGCATCATCGAACCCGACGGAATCGTAAAGGGCTGGAAGAAGACCGTCCGGATGACCAAGGCCAGAAGTAGCGCCTGGACGATGACTTTCACGTTTTCCCAAACGCCACTCTGCTTCGCTTCTGTCTTCTCTGCCACTCTGCGTTCTTCCTTGTCGTCCTGCCCGGAGGGCGTATTGCGCCTCGACATTCAACCGCCTCCGAATTCTCGTGCTGCGCGCCGCGCATGGCGATGCTATACGTTGCCGGAATGCCGCGCTTCAAGCGACCTTTGCAGCGCCGTGCGACTTTTCAGAGGCGCGGCAGGCGCCCTCGCCTCCATTCAGACGGGCAACAGTCGCTGTAGCGCATTGAATTGCTGCATGTCTTGAGAGACATGCAGTAGAGCGCGCACTCCTGCGTGGTACCTAGCATCCCAGCAGTGCTCTAGAGCCTTTCATGTCTAAATGAAAGGCTCTAAACCGTTCCCTCCACCGGGGCAACCGGAAGCGCCTCGATAATCACGAAGGCTTGCGCCAGCGGAAAATCGTCGGTGATCGTCAAATGGATGGCCGCACGGTGGCCGACCGGCAGGATCTCCTGCAGGCGCTCTGCTGCGCCCCCTGTCAGTTGCATCGTTGGCTTGCCGCCCGGCATGTTGACGACGCCCATGTCCTTCCAGAACACGCCCTGCGCCAGGCCCGTACCCAGCGCCTTGGAGCAGGCCTCCTTGGCCGCAAAGCGCTTGGCATAGGACGCAGCGCGATTTTTGCGCCCTTCCGACTTGGCAATTTCGATGTCCGTGAAACAGCGGTTCACAAAACGCTCCGCGAACCGCTCGAGCGAATTCTCGATCCGGCGAATGTCGATGAGATCGCTGCCGATGCCAATGATCATGATGGCTGTCCGAACCTTTGCCTGCGCTCCAACCGGCGCCGCTTCTGGAACAGCCAGGCCGCCCGGAAGGCTAGAGGATAGAAGATAAGAGCGCCGCCGACGGCGAGCGACAGCGAACCGACGAGCATCGGCTTCAAAACGGGTCCCCAGAGTTCGGCGAGGTTCATCTGCTCGACCATCCGGCCGATCTCCGCCGATCCTATGCCCGCTCCGTCTTTCGGCCCGACGATCACGGTGCCGATCTCGTAGGAGGCCGTCAGGATCAGCGGAATGGTGACGGGATTGGCAAGTACCGTGGTGATGGCGGCTGCAAGTACGTTGCCCGAAAGAACCCATGCGAGCACGACTGCCAGGACGATGTGGAAGCCGAAGAATGGCGTCAAGGAGGATGCGGCCCCGGCCGCTACCCCGACGGCAATCGAGTGCGGAGACGATTTCAGCCGCAGGACGCGCAAGCCAACATAGCGAAGGCCACGCCCGCGCCCCTTGCGCGGCCAAAACATCGCGCGAAGTCGTTCGCTCAGCGTGACCGGTTTTCTCCGCCTGAATAACATCTATGCCGTCATCGCATCCCGAAAGCGCCGCTCAGGACGGCCCTTTGCACTTTGGCGGCCGCCTTTTGATGGGCGCAAGATAGGCGGGAGACCCGCGGCGCGCAAGTGAGGGGCCTGCCGCAAGTCATTCGCATGAGAGGCATGCAGCGAACGCATATCTCACGCGGTAATCCGCTGATTGGACGCCCGGCTGCAGCGCGGCACTTCCCGTTGGCGGGATCAGTAATATTTCCGGAAAAGGCCGCGATCGATCTGATGCTGACGGTATTCGAGGTCGATGCGATCGACGGAACCGTTCAGATACGCGATCTCGCGCTCCTCGACGGAGGGAATGTGCAGGGCACGGGTGATCTTCTTCAACTGCTTGAACATGGCAAACCTCTTCGTTTACCTCCCAAGCCGAAGATAGTTTAGCTGTCGCTGCTTCACCAGCGCGGCGATCAATCGTCAGCCATGCATCCAGCGCATGGCAATCCGACTTCCCGTTCATCCTGGGTCGATTATCACTCGAACAGACGCTTCACCAAGGAAATGCTTGGCAGTTCCTTGAGCTGAGTCATCAAGTGGTTGAGCTGGCGCAAATCCCAGACTTCAAGATCGAATTGCATTTCGCTGAAGTCGGCCGCCACGCGCCCCATGGAGAGGGAGCGGATGTTCACATCGGTCGTTGCGATCGCCTGGGCGATTTCCGCAAGCGTACCGGGCTCGTTCAGCGCACTGACCGCGATCCTCGCCATGAAGCGGCTGTTGTTCGCCTCGTCGAGATCCCAACGCACATCGATCCAACGCTCCGGCTCCTCGTCGAACTTCTGCAGGATCGGCGACTGGATCGGGTAGATGGTGATGCCCTTCTCCTTGTCCATGATGCCGACGATCCGATCGCCGGGAACCGCCCCTGCGGGACTGAAATGCACCTCGGCGTTGCCGGAGAGGCCGCGGATCGGCAATGCCTCCGGCCCCTCGCCTTTTTGCCCGGCGACCGCCTCCTTCGAGTGGCCGGGCAGCTTGAACACCATGCCCGCGGCACTGCGCATGTTGAACCAGCCGTCGTCGGCGCTGGGCTTGACGGTGACTCGCTCGTCCTGGTGATCGGGGAAGACCGCGCGCAGGACGTCGAGCGAGGAGAGCTCGCCGCGGCCGACGGCCGCGATGGCATCTTCGATTTCCTTCTGGCCGAGCCGGTGAAGGACCGGCTTCAGCGCCTCGCGCGAAAAGGTCTTGCCGGCCCGCTCGAAAGTGCGCTCGAGGATGCGGTAGCCGAGACCGGCATATTGTTTGCGTACCGCGGCGCGCGTCGCGCGGCGGATCGCCGCACGCGCCTTGCCGGTGACGACGATTTCCTCCCAGGCCGGCGGAGGTACCTGGATCCCGGAGCGGATGATCTCCACCTCATCGCCGTTGTTGAGCCGCGTCACCAGCGGCATGATGCGGCCGTTGATCTTGGCACCGACGCAGGTGTCGCCGATATTGGTATGGACCGCATAGGCAAAATCGATCGGCGTCGCGCCACGTGGCAGCGCGATCAACTGCCCCTTGGGCGTGAAGCAGAACACTTGGTCCTGGAACAGCTCGAGCTTGGTGTGTTCGAGGAATTCTTCCGGGTTGTCGCCCTCGGCAAGCGACTCGATCGTCCGGCGCAGCCACGCATAGGCGTTCGACGTGGGCGAGCGCGTCGCATCCCCCGAAACGCTGTCGCGATCTTTGTAGATCGCGTGTGCCGCGATACCGTATTCCGCGATCTCGTGCATGCGCTTGGTACGGATCTGCAGTTCGATGCGCTGGCGAGACGGGCCAATGATCGTGGTGTGAAGCGACTGGTAGTCGTTCTGCTTTGGCGTCGAGATATAATCCTTGAAGCGGCCGGGCACCACGCGCCAGCGGGTATGCACGATGCCGAGCGCCCGATAACAGGCGGGGATATCGTCGACGATGATGCGGAAGCCCCAGACGTCCGACAATTGCTCGAAGGAGAGAGATTTGGACTGCATCTTGCGGAAGACCGAATAGGGCTTCTTCTGGCGCCCCTTGACGTGCGCATTCTTCAGGCCTTCGGCCTCAAGCAGTTCGCTCAATTCCTCTTCGATCTTCTTGATCAGCCCCTCGTTGCGTAGCGAGAGCTCCTGCAGTCGCCTGGTGACCGTCTCATAGGCCTCCGGGTTGATGTGTCGGAAGGCGAGGTTCTCGAGTTCCTCGCGCATGTCCTGCATGCCCATGCGCCCGGCGAGCGGCGCATAAATGTCCATCGTCTCCTCGGAGATGCGGGCGCGCTTTTCCGCGGACATGTGATCGAGCGTGCGCATATTGTGCAGGCGATCGGCGAGCTTGACCAGGAGAACACGGACATCGTCGGAGATCGCCAGCAGGAGCTTGCGAAGATTTTCCGCCTGCTTCGCTTTCTTGGTAACGAGATCGAGCTTCTTGATCTTGGTCAGCCCCTCGACCAGCGCACCGATGTCTTCGCCGAAGAGCTCGTCGATTTCCTGCCGCGTCGCCGTCGTATCCTCGATCGTGTCATGCAACAGCGCCACGGCGATCGTGGACTCGTCCAGGTGCATCTCCGTGAGGATCGCCGCTACTTCCAGGGGATGGGAGATGTAAGGGTCGCCGCTCGCTCGCTTCTGCTGGCCATGCTTTTGCATCGCATAGACATAGGCCTTGTTGAGCAGGGCCTCATTGACGTCGGGCTTGTACTTCTGCACGTGCTCAACGAGCTCGTATTGGCGCATCATCCGCTGGCGGCTCCATGGCAATCATACGAACAAAAAAGTGCGCCAATCATGGAGTGGCGCACTGCTTCGAAAACACGTTGGAACGGCTGTGTCCGAACGGATCTCAGTAGTCGTCGCTCTTTTCGGGAGGCACCAGGCCCTCGATACCGGCCAGCAGTTCCTCTTCGGACATGCGGTCGAAGGTCAACGCCTCCGGCTGATCTTCCTCCTCCGCGGCCTCTGTGAAAGCAGCGGCGTCCGTCTGGGAGAGCGCAGCCGCATCGGGCTCGGGCTCGTCCACTTCCACATGCTTCTGCAGAGAGTGGATCAGATCTTCCTTCAGGTCGCCGGGAGAAAGCGTCTCATCAGCAATCTCGCGCAATGCGACGACCGGGTTCTTGTCATTGTCCCGATCGACCGTGATCGGAGCACCCTGCGAGATCAAACGTGCACGGTGACTGGCGAGCAGGACGAGTTCGAAACGGTTTTCGACCTTGTCGATGCAATCTTCAACGGTGACGCGGGCCATGGCCTTGTCCTTTGCGACTGGAAGCGCGGCGGTGTCGCCGCTGCGCGATTGACGACGCGAAACCGGATTGGCCGCAGCATGACGGCTCCATCGGCTCCGATTTCTGGAATTAGCGCCCGGATACAATCAAAACCGCATAAGTTCAAGTTTTTCCTGCATCCGGCGCTCACATCATTGCCCGCCGCATGATAGAATAGGGTATTTGAGGCATAGGGCGGAGGTCCACAAATACTGATTGTATTCAGCGGAAGCGAGGCAAGAACTCCACCAGCAATCGCAAATTGAAATGTGGATGATCTGCAGCAACTGCTAAAATTTGCAATAGGCAGCATACGCCGCTTGGATTAATGCAATGGCCTAACTTACATTATTTGCAATATCAGCAATTATTAATGTAGTGCACGTATTTTCTGCGCGGCCTGCCGCAGGGGCGGCTCGGCACAATGCGCAGGGCATGAAAAGGAAATTGTGATGTTCGATCCCCGGGAGAAAATCGCTCTGTTCATCGACGGCGCCAATCTCTATGCCGCCTCGAAGAGCCTAGGTTTCGACATCGACTACCGCAAACTGCTCAAGGCATTCCAGAAGCGCGGCTATCTGTTGAGAGCGTATTATTACACGGCCCTCATCGAGGACCAGGAATATTCGTCGATCCGCCCGCTGATCGACTGGCTTGATTATAACGGCTACAAGGTTGTCACCAAACCGGCCAAGGAATTCACCGACTCGCTCGGCCGGCGCAAGATCAAGGGCAATATGGACATAGAGCTTGCGATCGACGCCATGGAGCAATCCGAGACGGTCGACCATCTGGTGATCTTCTCCGGCGACGGTGATTTCACGACGCTCGTCGAGGCGCTGCAGCGCAAGGGCCGCAAGGTCTCCGTCGTCTCGACCATGTCAACCCAGCCGCCGATGATCGCCGACGACCTGCGCCGGCAGGCCGACCATTTCATCGATCTGGCAACGCTCAGAGGCGAGATCGGGCGCGAACCGTCCGAACGCGCCCCGCGCCCGGCCGAGCCGATCGCCGATGATGTGGAACTTTGAAGTCTCCCCGAACGATCACGCTCCCAATCCATGAAAGACCCTCCCCCTCCCCAGAAGGGGAGAGGCTCACGAGGCTGCACCGCCTAAATCTCTGTCGCGACAGGCTCGTCGACGATGGCCAACATACAAGATAGTGGGCTGGCGAGAGCCGCGGGCGGCTAGCCACTCCCCTTGCGGGGAGGGTCTTGATCCACAAAGGAATGGGTCAGCTCACGATTTAGAAAGACCTCGCTCCAACAACCACAAAATTCACCCACGCTCTTTGAGCAGCCGGTTTTTCTGGCGGTTCCAGTCGCGCTCCTTGGCCGTCTCGCGCTTGTCGTGCAGCTTCTTGCCCTTGGCGAGCGCCAGTTCGAGTTTTGCCCGGCCTCGCTCGTTGAAATAGATCCTGAGCGGCACGAGCGACATGCCTTCCCGGTTGACGGCACCCTGCAGGCGATTGACCTCGCGCTTCGACAGCAGCAATTTCCGGCGGCGGCGGGTCTCGTGGTTGAAGCGGTTGGCCTGCAGATATTCCGGCAAGTAGGAATTGATAAGCCAGATCTCGCCGCCCTCGTCGGTTGCGTAGGACTCGGAGATATTCGCCTTGCCATCGCGCAACGACTTCACCTCCGTGCCGGTCAGGACGAGACCGGCCTCGTAAGTGTCGACGATCTCGTAGTTGAAGCGGGCCTTCCGGTTTTCCGCCACAACTCGTCTGACCGTGCGCTCGCTGCCCTTTGGTGCCATCAGTTCATCAATCCCGCATGCCTGAGAGCCGCGTCGATCGCCGCCTCGGTCGACGGCTCCAGTGCCGAGAGCAGCGGCGAACGCACGACCCGGCTCATCCGGCCGAGGCGATGGAGCGCGTATTTTGCACCGCAGAGGCCTGGCTCCATGAAGATCGCCTTGTGAAGCGGCATCAACTTATCCTGATATTCCAGTGCCTTGGCGAAGTTGCCGGCAAGCGTCGCCTCCTGGAACTCGGCGCAGAGGCGCGGCGCGACATTCGCCGTGACGGAGATGCAGCCGACACCGCCATGCGCATTGAAGCCGAGCGCGGTCGCATCCTCGCCGGAAAGCTGGACGAAGGACTTGCCGCAGGCCATGCGTTGCTCGGATACGCGCTCGATCTTGCCGGTGGCATCCTTGACGCCGATGATCGTCGGATAGGCCTTCGCGAGCGCCGCCATCGTCTCGACGCTCATGTCGACGACCGAGCGGCCGGGTATGTTGTAGATCACGATCGGCAGCTTCACGGCTTCCGCGATCGCCGCATAATGGGCAAAGAGCCCCTTTTGCGTCGGCTTGTTATAATAGGGTGTGACGACCAGGATGGCGTCGGCGCCCGCCTTTTCGGCATGCTGCGCCAGTTCGATCGCCTCAATCGTGTTGTTGGAGCCCGCACCGGCAATGACCGGCACCCGCCGCGCGGCAGCCGCGACGCAGAGTTCCACCACCTTCTTGTGCTCGTCATGCGAGAGCGTCGGGGATTCGCCGGTGGTGCCCACCGGCACCAGGCCGTGGCTGCCCTCTTTTATCTGCCATTCCACGTGCGCGACGAAACTATCCGCGTCCAGCGCCCCGGTGGACGTGAACGGGGTTACGAGTGCGGGAATGGAACCCTTGAACATGCACAACTCCTGACAGCTTGAAGGGCAAGACACGCCCACGCTTTGGCCGCATTCGACGGTTAAAAACTGCCGCACCATAATCATGTGGCATCGCTGCGGCAAGCGGCGTGAAGGTGCATTTCCCGTCTGTTGCGACGCAATTCGATCGCTACTTTTGGCCTGGGGCGATGTCGAGCGGTGACGAGGCATGTGGGAACGCTGGGACCAGACGTTTGCCCGGATCTACACTGGTCATCCCGCGTCTTATCGGACGCGCATAGGCCGCTTTAGACTTTAAATTGCTGCATATCCTCGGCGTTGAATCAAAGCACATTGAGGAGACATGCAGTTGGGGCGTTAAACCTTCATTAAGCCCCGCCGGCGCCAAATGAAGGTGAGACAAGGGGAAGCTCGGGGGCTCTTGATGCGCAGACCACTTTTTCTGTCTGCCGCCAGCATAATGGGTGCCGCAATCATGGGCTCCTTCGCCATCGCGAGCGAGGGCCGGATACCCGTCCCGGCGAGCCGGCCCGAGACCGCTGCAACGACGGGCGCTCCGGCCAAAGCCGGACGTGTTGCGGGGGAAACCACCGGCGCCATCCTGTCCGCGATGGCTCCCCTAGACGGCGCCCTTAAGTCCGGCCTTGATGCGCTCTCAAATAGGCAAGCGGCCAAGGCGCTCGCCATTCGCGAAGGAATGCGAACGGATACGCTCGACCGGCACATCCTCACCTGGGCGATCGCCGTGTCCGGTCAGAAGGGAATACCGTCGCTCGAGATCGCCAAAGCGCAGCATGAACTTCACGGCTGGCCTGGGCTCAAATCGCTGCGCTCCCATTCGGAACGCGCGCTTTACCGCGAAAATCCGCCGGCGGCCGACGTGATCGCCGCCTTCGGCTCGACCCGCCCGGAAACCGCTGAAGGTGCGATCATCCTTGCGCGCGCACTCGTCGCGGAAGGCAAGAGCGGGGCCGCGGTAGAGCATCTCAGGACCCTCTGGTCCAAGGAGGCGCTCGACGAGGACGTCGAGAACAAGATCCTCGCCGAGTTTTCCGCCCTGTTGACGACTGCCGACCACAAGCGCCGCATGGAGATGCTTCTCTATCGCAGCCGGGTCGAACAGGCGGAGCGTTTTGCAGCGCTCGGCAAGGCTCAGTCGCTGTACCGGGCCTGGGCTGCCGTGATCCGCGGCCGCGCTAAGGCGGCCGATCTGATCGCCGCGGTCGATCCTTCCTGGCGCGACGATCCGGCCTATCTTTTCCTTCGCATCGAATATCTGCGCAAGCAGGAGAAATACGAGGAGGCCGCGAAGCTCCTCGCGCGCATGCCGCGGGAGAGCGAAGCCTTGGTCGACCCGGGCGAATGGTGGACGGAACAGCGCATTGTCAGCCGCGGGCTGCTCGACAGGGGAGATTTCCGCGGCGCCTACCGCATCGCCGCAAATCACGCTGCGACCGCGGCGACAGACGTCGTCGATGCCGAATTTCATGCCGGCTGGTACGCCCTTCGCGGGCTTGAGGATGCAGCGGCGGCCGCGCGTCATTTCCGCAGGATTCTCGATGCATCGAGCCGGCCGATTTCGGCCTCGCGCGCCTGGTACTGGCTCGGGCGGGCCGCGGAGGCCGGTGGGCCCGGCAGTGCGAGAGACTTTTTCGCCAGTGCGGCGCTCTATCCGGGAACCTTCTACGGCCAACTCGCCGCGGCACGACTTGGCCGGTCCACCCTGAACGTCAACTATCCCGCACCGACCTCTGACGACCGCGCTCGCTTCGAGAGCCGCGAGGCCGTCCGTGCCATCGATCGGCTGGAGGCGGCCGGCCATGGCTGGCGGGCGGACAACATTTACCGGGCGCTCGCCGAGGAACTAACCAGCCCCGGGGAACTCGCGATCCTTGCGGCGCGCGCGGAAAAGACACGCAACCACCAGCTCTCGCTGCAGATCGGCAAGGTTGCATTCGGCCGCGGCATCGACGTCGCCGCGCTCGCATTCCCGCTCGGCGTCATCCCATCCAGCGCCGACATCGACGGCGCCGGCAAGGCGCTCGCCTATGCAATCGCCCGCCAGGAGAGCGCCTTCAATCCCGCGGCTGTCTCTCCGGCTGATGCCCGCGGCCTCCTGCAGCTCTTGCCGACCACGGCGAAAGGAGTGGCCAGCCGCTATGGCCTTGCTTATTCCGAAGGACGGCTGACGAACGACGCAGGCTATAATGCGACGCTCGGGTCCCATTATCTCGGGGAGCAGATCGACAGTTTCGGCGGCTCCTACATCCTGACCTTCATCGCCTATAATGCCGGGCCGCGCCGGGTTCCGCAGTGGATTGCGCGCTACGGCGATCCGCGCGGCAAGCCCATCGACGAGGTCGTCGACTGGATCGAGCGCATTCCGTTCGAGGAGACGCGCAATTACGTTCAGCGGGTGATGGAGAATTACCAGGTCTACAAGTCACGGCTCGGGCAGAAGGCAGACATCGTTTCAGACCTGAGAATGGGACGGGGGTCTTGAGTTCGGAGGGCTGGGTCAGAGTGGACGTCAACCCCCGAAGGGAAGCAGATGTTTCAAGAGCACTATTTTCGCGCCGGAGACGGGCTGAAGCTTTACGCGAGATCCTATGGTCTCGCCAACGGGCAGCACCGTAGGCGTATCCCCATTGTCTGCCTGCCGGGACTGAGCCGCAACAGCCGCGATTTTCACGCGCTGGCGACTTTCCTCGCCTCGCCCGAAGGCGGTGGACATCCCGTAATCGCGCTCGACTACCGCGGTCGCGGGCAGTCTGAGCGCGACGACGACAAGGGTCGCTACACGATCGCGGTCGAAGCCGAAGACGTGGTCACCGCCTGTATGCATTTCAATATCGAAAGGGCGACCTTCATCGGCACCTCGCGTGGCGGGCTCATCCTTCACCACCTCGCCGGCGCGGCCCCTTCCCTCATCGCACGCGCCGTCCTCAACGACATCGGGCCGGTCATCGAGCTCGAGGGATTGCTGAAGATTAGGGACTATCTCAACGCGGCGACACGGCCGCAAAGCTGGCCAGCGGCGCCGGCCCATCTGCGAGCCGTGCACGGCGCCGAGTTTCCGATCCTCGGTGAAGAGGACTGGCGCGAGATGGCCGAGGCGATCTTCCGCGACGAAAACGGGGTCCCGGTCCCCGATTGCGATCCGGCGATCGCCGCTCAATTGCACGGTCTCACCAGCGAGACCGTGCTTACCCCTCTCTGGCCGCAATTCGACGCTATTGCGCGCATCCCCACCATGGTCGTGCGAGGCGAATATTCCAGATTGCTGAGCGAGGCAACCGTTGAGGAGATGGCCCGCCGGCACCCCGGCCTGGTCACCGTTACCGCGCCCGGCCAGGGCCATGCGCCGCTTCTGCATCTCGATGGGCTGAAACAGTCGGTCGGCGAGTTCGTCAGGGCGTAAAGGGCCGCAACCTCTACTCCCTTGTGCCCTGCCGGGCATCATCTGAAAGCTACCATGGGGAGGATCGGCCGGGCGCCCATTCATGCAACCGCCGCCCCAGAATCAGAAAGCCCGGCTCGATGAGCCGGGCTTTCCTTTACTGACCGAGGTCAGGTCAGATTAGAAGTCACGCTGCAGGCGGAGGAAGCCGAACACTTCGTCGTCGCCATTGTCTTCGTCTTCATACTGAACCGACAGACGGGTGGCGAGGCCTTCGGTGATCTGGTAGTCGGCCGTTACACCAACGCGCCATGCATCGTCGCTGCCAAAGCCGAAATCACCGTCGTTCAGGTTACCGAAGTACTGAGCGCCGGGGGTGATTGCGAACTTCTCGGTTGCGTTGAAGCGGTAAGAAGCAGCAACGCTCCACTCAGAGCGGGCCCAGTAAGCGTTCGGGTCGGATGCCCAGATACCAGCAGCCTGGAAGACGCCCGGACCGAGGTCAGCCGAGAGCAGAGCGCGGATCGCGCCTTCTTCCAGTTCCGTGTCGAAGCCGCCGAGCAGGTCGAAGCTTACGCCACCGAGGGTTGCGGAAACGATACCGGCAACGCCAACGCCGTTAGCCTTGGTGGTTGCGCCTTCGAGTTCGTCAACCGAGATACCAGCCTGGAAGGTGCCGCCATCATAGATGTAGGCCAGCGAGTTGAACTCGGTGACGTTGCCGAGCGAGTCGGTTTCGCCGTTGAGGCCCTTGTCCCACCAGCTGTAGAAGAAGCCAGCCTTGAAGCCGCCAAGCTGGATGTAGGCTTCGTCGACGTCGATGAAGCTGTCACCTACGTCGGTGTCGTTGTCGGCGTTGAACTCAGCGGCGAAGAAGCCGGTGAGCGTGCCGTACTCGGTGTCGCTCTTGGCGTCGAACGAGATGTAAGCGCGGGAGAACATGTCCCAGTCGGACGTGGACTGACCGCCGAAATCTTCCTCGTTGTAACGGCTGTCGGCAGCGTCACGACCGAACGAGCCCTGAACGCGGATGAAGCCGCCGATCTTCAGGCAGGTTTCCGTGCCCGGAATGTAGAAGTAGCCCGTGCCGAAAGCGTCGCAGACGCGAACGTATTCCAGGGGCTCCGGCTCAGCGGCGACGATGGCGTCGGCAGCCTGTGCGCCGGATACTGCTGCGAGCGCAGCAGCGGAGCCGAGAAGAAGGCTCTTGATGTTCATTTCTGACCTCCAGTCAAAAGTTTCACACGGGTCTGGGTATCTTTGCTGAAGGACAGCGTTCCCTGCCCCATCCCCAATCGTTCAAGAAGTCGGACGATCAACCGCCCTTGCTTCCGGAGTTGAAAATACAAAACCGGATGGGGCGCGCAACGACCAACTTGCCTGATCAACTCCTTTGCGCCGCCCTTCCCCGATCCCTGTTGCTCAAACGACACAAAATCGCCCCAGAGGGCCCGAGTGCGTTAACAAACCCTTAAGAAAATCCTTTGGTGACGGGAGGTTAGCGCAAGCCTCGCGGGCACCTCCTGTCCGATAAAGAGGCAAAAAGCGGCCGAAAAGGGGGGCAGAATCAGGCGCTGGGATGATTCCAGCCATCGCCATCAGCAGGGGTCGGGGCTCCGACAGAGGCGTTTGGCCAACTGGAATGGGGGCGATTTCAGCGATTCCCAACAGGTCAACACGCAAGGTTTCGCGAATCAAGGACGGCGCTCGGGGAGAGCGATCGAGTCGGGCTCGGCGCTCTTTGGGGTGGGGATTGGCGGCGGCACCTGACTCACCATTCTCTTGCCATGCGGCACACGGACTCCTTGGGAGAAGGCTTTAGCGGCGCCGTCCGGCCCAGCCCGTATCTGTCAAGAGGTAAGTGGCCTACCATAGGCGCTTGTTGGCGAAGGCGTGGCCCGACCCGGATTTGAGATAGCAATCGAACGATTCCGCATTCGCCCGCTCAGAAAATGCGAACGTAAGTCGTCAGCCGCCATGGCTTGCAAGAAGATCAACATCTCCACCGTGCTCGCCGGTCAGAGGCTCGGAATCAAGGAGGTGGACGGCATTTGGCTCGTCAGCTTCATGCATTATGATCTGGGATATATCGACCTGGAGCAGAGAACCCTGCAGACCATCGACAACCCGTTCGGCACGAGGTTGTCACCCATGTCTTAGGGACAAACTGTTACCTATGTCTCCGGGCTGGACAAGAAGCAGGATGGCGGAGAAGAAGGGATTCGAACCCTCGATACCGTTTCCGGTATACTCCCTTAGCAGGGGAGCGCCTTCGACCACTCGGCCACCTCTCCGTTAGCGCCTGACTAGTGTCACCGCGGCTTCAATGCAAGATTTTTTTGTCGGTTTTCAGGAAATCCTGGCATTTTCGCGCGGTCATCTGCCGCTGAGCCACGAGGCGACAAGGCTGAAGCAAGTCCGATCGCCAATCGTCCCCCGATCTTCGCCGCTCGCTTGGCATGCAAGCGCGATTCCACGGTGAGATGAAGGAGCGATATTCCCGAGGCGTGGCGATGTCGATGATCATGCATCTCGCGCAAGGAAGATCCGGCCGGGCGGCCGTTTCCTATCCGCATTATTTCGTCGAGCGGCCCTGCCGTATTCTCCTCATCGGCAGCCAGCTCAAGGCGAAAACCAAGTATCAGGCGCTTCTGCGCCACATCTCCATCGGCGGGGCAATGCTCGATTTCAACGCCGCGATCTCGCTGCCGAAGCATTTCTTCCTTGAGATCGACGGTTTCGACGAGGAGATCGGCTGCGCCGAGGTGCATCGCAACGGATCAGAGCTCGGCGTGCGCTTCAATATGCTGATCGCGCAGGAATTCCTGAGCCGGCTCATTCGCCTGCAGTTTGCGAGCGGGCTCTGATCGGCCGGTCGCCGTGCCGGCGGCGGCAGTCCGCCTAGCTCGACGTCTCGTTAGATTTTTAATGAATGACTTCAAGAGATTGCAAGATTGTCGAGGGAAACTGATCCTCGGCCTTCGCCGCTCAGGGCTCACCGAGACGGGCAGAAGCCGCTGGCGCCTTGCTCTGGCGTGGCAATTGTACCGGAGACGACGCATGCTGCAGTCGACGATGTATTCGCTTGTGCCTTCTCCGCTCTACGAGCGGCGCTACGAGCGTTTTGCCATCGCCCATGCAGCAACGTTGATGTCGGTACAGCCAGGCCTTGGCGGCGTATCCATCCGCGCCTGCAGGATGATCGAGATCTCGCGAGGCGGAGCACGGCTCTCCGTCGGCACGACCATCGGCCTGCCGCATCATTACTATCTTCACATCGTAGGAACGAACCGCCGTATCGGCTGCGCCGAGATTCACCGGGCGGGAGACAACATCGCCGTACACTTCATAAAGTCGATCGACGAATCGTTTCTCCACCAAATCGTCCGCCACGACTATTTCACCGGCCAGGCGAGCGATTTGAGATCCGGGAGCAGCAGCTACCGCCACGCGCCCTCGGCCGAGCACCCTTCTCTGCTGATGAACACCAGGAAAGGCGCGGGATGAGGAAAAATGTGGGCCGCCCGCATCGGGTACTGATCGATCACGCGTAAGAGTCTAGGCTGTGGTGACGATTTAAGATTTGGGATTCCCTTCGGCCTGCAAATCAGATTCAACGCTGGCTTTTGGAGGCCAGCGATGGAAGGCGAAACTCTTCGCGACGATCAGTGGGAAAAGGTGAAG
>Ga0214542_1005861_pt1 | contig 23004 bp, 14 predicted proteins | sample CNSS1metaG_FD_160096 | JGI IMG/M metagenome (GOLD analysis project Ga0214542, IMG submission 160096) | Root nodule microbial communities from cowpea collected in UCLA plant growth center, Los Angeles, California, USA - CNSS1 | ecosystem: Host-associated > Plants > Roots > Nodule | place: USA...
CAATGTGGTTGAAGGGACTCACCCTTGAGGGGGAGATTGTTAGGAATACAAGTGTGAGTCTAAGTCCCACATTGACCAGAAATGAGAAAGTAGAGCACTATATAAGAATAAAGACCCATAAACCCATGGCCTTAAGGTTTTGGGTTGAGAGTGGTGTCAATGTCTTATGTGGTTGGGCTCAGATCTCATTGGTGTTGTTCTCCCCAGTGAAACCCCCCTCTGTAGAACCTGACATTGACCACGAGTACCTCTCGCATTTGCTCCCATCAATAAATTGATGATCATCGCAAAGGTAGAAGAACAACATACAAGGCAATCAAACAAGCAAAGGGTAAGCTAGAGCCAAAAAGATTTCATCATGCAATCAGATATACTTTCACAGTCCAATATACACAGATCATCCAAGCATGTTATGACCTTCAAATCAATACACTAAGACTCGACTCGACTCATCCGGATACATATAACCTGGTTGGATTCAGCGGAGGCTTGCACTTGTGGTGATACCTCTGCTCACCCCCGAGCTGCTCACCCTCGAGCTATGTGTTACAAGTGTTACAATGAATCAATTCCCTCATATACAAGGTTAGCCCTTGATGGGTTTCAGGCCTCCTGCTACTCTCACCACAGGAGTCAGTCCGCTCTAAGTGAGACTAACTGACTCCTTAGAGTGTCAGGATGCAATCCTTACCTTGAATCCTTACCAAGTTATATAGATGGGGCACCACCATGGACACTCACTAATAAGGGCCATGTAATTACATCCCGACCACTGAAGCACGACTAGGAAGTCTCACCTAAAGACTCATGGATTTACGTACTAACAATATACCAATCACATTCCAAACAAACAAATAATATTGATCATGAATTTAACACCTCACGCCATCCTTTGTAACCCATCCTCATTCATATTCCATGTTGATTTCATACCATCCCATTCTTCTCAATTCGGGGATATAGAACTTCACCTTATACCAATACCATGCCATCAATGTAACATTATTGTTCATACTGAATTCATGACCACATATATAACCAACCATTTCATTGAAATCACATGCCAAAATTTATCCAAGTTCATCATTCACAATCCATGAATCACATCACTCATGCAAATTCATTCATCTCATACTTTATAAATGCATACCAAGACATACATATATCATAAAATAGTATTCATCTCAAATAAATGAGTGTCGACGTTTAAGTACTTGCAATTCCATACAATCAAGCACAACTCACAACCATAATTCTTACACCAAAATTCCCAAGAAAATTTATTATCATGAAACCAAAATCATTGTAGTAATGTGTGACACATTTCTCAAGCTACAGACATCTAATCGCCGATCCAACCGGTCAAACCATAAAATAGCATGTTATGAACCACATGTCAAAATTTGAGCTCAATCCAACGGTTAATGAGTCGGGAAAGTCAATTTTATTAAAATTGCGCATATAAGAAAAATACACAGTCGCCCAACGAGCCAAGGAACTCGCCCAGCGACTGTGCGACGCATCAGAATACAAGAAATGACGTCAAACATCACAGTTTCATTAATATTTGAACCCCTAACTCATAAATATACCAAAACTAACGTTTTCCAATCATTTCAGCATAAAACAGAAACGAAAACAAACCACATGTTTCAAAAATGCGAAAAAGAACCTAGCTTCCCTTATCTGGAAAAGGGCTAATATTGGACTTCGACTCTTAAGCCAACGAAACCAGTAGCTCCAAAGACAAATCTATGAACTAAAACAGTGGCACGACAAAGGAGATTGGATTCACACAGTGAGTCCCGACATAAACCACGAAAACAACTTAGAAAGGCTAGGTTCGAGAACTAAGTTACGTGAACGGGAGACGGAGGTTGAGCTCACTTGAACTTGGGTAGATCTCTAAACCCTAGCAGAGGTTCTGTGGAGAGAAAATGGGTGAGTTAGGACACTGATTTTTCAGAATGACTTGCAATTGAGGGACCTTGGTTGCTTTAGGGGCCTTGGCACCCTATGGGCCAGCCCTTTAGGCCCAACAGTGTGGCAGCCCTTAACATTAGGACACTTAATAAAAGTGGGTCGTACAAAAAGATTGATTCTATTAGTGTTAACTTTGCTTGTGTCGCTATAGCTTTAGTGGCGGATCTTCACAAAAAAATTTTTAGGGATCAAAATAATTTACTTAAAATTTATATGTTTAATTATTTTTATTAATTTAACAAAAATATATAATTGAGTATTGAATTTCTCCTTAGAAAAATGACTCCTCTAATTCTTCAAATCTTAAGAAACGATTTAATCCAACCCTTGGATCTTAGTATCATGTTTGAAAATATGTAAAGAAGATAAATAAGTAAATCTATCTTGTTTCCATCTTCATCGATATCTTCCCTTCTCTCACTTAAAAAAAGGAATCTATTATTTTACTTTTGATCAATATATTTATTTAAAAAAAATTAAGACTAAAAATAATTTATCAAAATTTAATCAAAAATTGAAAGACATAACTATTAAAAAAATTATATGATAATCAAGCAAAAATTAAAAAATGGTTATGAAAAAACATATATTATATAACTTTTCCTTCTATATTCATAAAAATATAAATATACAAAAACTTATGAGATGAAAAGAAATTAACTATTAAACTAATATATCAGTATCAAGAGATAACGGAGAATTACCTTTTTATCTTACAAAATGAAGCACAACACATGAAAGATGAGAACATAAAAAATGAATTTGTATTTAATTTCTTTTCTAAAAATAAAAAACAAAAGAAAACATGAAAAAGTGAAAGGTGACCAGAATATATGAGAGACTTAAAATGAATATAAAAAATATTTTAATAAATTGTTTTCTTTTTTTCTATGTTTAATTTTATATTTTATTATTTATTAGCATTAAATATTATATTTTATAAAATAATAAAAGTCTATCTAATTTAATTTTCATATTAATATAATATTATATATATATATATATGTATATATTTTTTAATTTTAAAATAATATATTTTTAAAAATAGTTAAAAAATTTGGAATACACTTTTTAAAAAAATTTAAAAATTTTGGGAGGTCATGGCCGCTAAACACACATTAAAATCCACCACTTCGTAGCTTACATTAATAACAGTAACAAAAAATATTTTTACTATTTAAAAAAATAAAAATAATTTTCTACTTTTTAATTTATTTTTCAAAAATATTTTTTCTTTCATATTATTTTAACGTCCGTTTAACCGATTTTAGTATTTCATATTTATTTTAAAAATTAATTTGATTTTTTATATGGGAGTCCTCATATGTTTCGTTCATAAAGTATGGTTGTCCCTTCCACCAAATAGCTCAGATAATCTAAATAGTAATTCTTGTGTTCTATAACTTTTCTCTAATAACTATCTCTCAAGTAAGTGATAATTTCTATAGAAAAATATTCTACAATTTAAAAATTCCTACAAATTCAACATTGTAGTTATGATTATAGGAAACTCCCTAGATGAATCCAGTTTCTATTATCTAGGTTTCCTTATTAAAACCATTGGGACAAATTCAACAAATTAACCTACCTCAATTTAATGTCACAACTCAACTCATCTTGTGCCAGTCATAATCTGTGAAAGGACCACAAAATTTCAGCTCTCAAACAAACCATTACTTTACCATTACTGGATCCTCGAAATATAATAATAGACATTAAATTTAAACTTAAATATTAATTTGGTCTACCTTTTATTGAGTTTATTTAATTTAGTATTTTTTTAAAAATTTTTGTCAAATTATTCAATTTCATCAATTTTTTAACATCTTCTAAATAATTAATGAACGATGTCTATTATGTGTTAAAGATTTTTCTGCTTTTTTATTTTTCTAATTTTAAAAAAATTGTCTAAGTGTCAAAGCCAACCTCGTGTCAAGTGTCAGAGTCAATTTCAATTTGCTTCCTATATTTATTATTTTTGTTCAATACTTCATATTTGTTTTAAATGAAGCAATTTTGTTCTTTTCTCAAAATGAGACCAAATTTAATTTTTATATAAATATTATACTATTTTTATTAAATATTTTTAATTCAGGATTACAAATGGTTTAAAATTAAAATGAAAATTTTAAAAGTGAGAACTAATACCACTTATTCAAAATTGTAAGAAGTTAAAAATTAGTCCCCACTTTTTAACCTCTTAAAAATTTTAAAAATCATGTTTTTAACCTCTTAAATTTTAAACCAATGGTATTACTCTCCACTTAATTTTTTTTTTTCTAATTTTAAACCAATTCCAGCCCTAAATTAAAAATATTTTATAAAGATATAAATTTTAATAAAAATATCGGTATAATATTTATATAAAATGAAATTTGGTTTAAATTTAGGAAAAGATAAAATTGTTCTAGTTAAGAAGAATAGATCTAAATTAAAAAAAAAATAACGAATATAGGAACCAAATTTAATTTAAAACATTGACCTTGATATGCCGTACTAACCTTACAACATGGCACGATACTGACTTGACACTAGGGATGTCAAAAATATTCGTACCCGTGGATATCCGCGGATAAAACCCGCAATGGATAGGAAATGGATACTAAAAATGGATACCCGCTACCCACGGGTACGGATAATTTTGATACCCGCATGTTAACGAGGCGGGTACGGGTATCATAGTATCCGTACCTGTGGATAACTGTACTCGCTAAAATTTAATTCACACAAATATCCTTATATATATATATATATATATATATTAGTAAAAAATATTCTGATCTAATATTTTCTAAGCTGCACATTTTATCTTTTTTTTGTCTCCATTCTTTCGGCTTCAAATATTGGTACGTTGTCTTCTTCCAATACATCCCTTGACATTCTTCTATTTCGCTTCTTTGAAATTGGGCATATACATCAAATCCTATATAGACAATGACGTTTATGGTATGCTTGTTGTCAAATGATGGAATCAAAATAAGAATACTTGACACGTGGCATTTGGGGGTTTATTATTTGATTATTTTTCAGAAATCAATCGGAGAGAGTGGACTTGTTGATCAAAACACTAATTAAATAATTTCCATTGTGTTGAACCGTCATTTTATATTTATTTTTATAATTATTTGGACTTGTATGGACTTGAGTTTGTTTGAACTTTATTTATAATTTATGACAGTGATGTATTTTATTTTATTTTATTTGAATTTATGATTAAATATTTATTTTTTAAATAATTTTGTAAATACTCGCGGGTACCCGTGGATATGAAAAAAATAGACGGGTATCCACATAATGGATACCCGACGGATATGGGTATGGGTACGAGGCGAATATTTATCCAGCGGGTAGGGTACGGGGGAGCTACTACCCGTACTCTACCCGCCCCGTTGACATCCCTACTTGACACACCAACATTTTCTTTTTAAATTAAAACAAAAAGTCACAAATCTAACATGTGACAAATACTATTTCTGTTAATTATTTAAACTGCGTTGACAAAAAAAATTAAATAAAATTAACGAAAATTGTGATTAAATTAAAAAAATATTAAAATGAAATTGAAAAACTCAACCAAATTAGAGATCAAATTAATATTTGAACTTTAAATATGTGAGAAGAAAAGTACATATTCATAACAATGTTTTAGAATGCTGACTTGTAATTTTTGTTTTAATGTATCATGAAATAGATATGCCAAAAATGTATATCACGCCAAACTCTTAATAAACATAATCCGGCACCATACAAGGCCTAGTAATCTATGGCAAAGCAATAACTAAAATGGCCCAAATGTATGAATTATGTAGTAGGATTTTGGATCCTTTGCTTTTAAGGGTGACTATGTTTCATTTAAGCACTAAAATATATTTATCAATTTTGTAATTTTATGATTATAAGTGAAAAATAACTAAATTGTATAAATAATTTGAGAAAGAAGGTAATAGATAAAATGTTTTAGTTATCAATTGAGAGAGAAATTTCTTTTGTTAAAGTTTGTTCTTAAATCATTAGATTTCATTAATAATTTTTTTAATTTTTATGATAATTTTAAAGATTTATCAACCGTATAATTACTTGTGGTGTCCAACTTTATGTGTTTTTTCTTTTCATTTATTAGAAAAAAATTTATATTTCCTGCCAATTTTGTTTTGAAATTTTTTTTATAAAAAATACTTACAAATTTTGTTATGAAAAAAAAATTGTAAGAAATTGCTATTAATATTTTTGCAAAATATTTTGTATAAAACACTTTTCGCAACAAATTTGGTTAGAAATACTTGCAAATTTTATAATTTTGTAGGAAATAATTATTCACGAAAAAATTACCTACAAATTAAGTCTTTTCTTGCAAATCTTTTCAAAAAATTTAAAAAAAAAAATTTCATATAATGAGAATTTTTAGTCATGATTTACAATTATATATATTAGAATCTCTTCCCCGTTCAACAATTTTAGAGTTATAATCATGATAATCTTGCAAATTATATAATTTTTTTTTATCAAGTTATTTTTATTTTATCATGGATGAAGTTTTACAAAATATTTTCAATGCTTTAGATGTCAAAATTATACGTCAAATCTTAATTTCACATCAATTATGTTCATATTGTGTTTATATCTTATTTTATATAAGTCCAAAATTAATATAGGTTATACTTAGAGAAATAAGTTTAATTTTGTTAGACTAAGAGGGGTCGAATTATTTTTATTTTTTTTTTCGAAATAAAAGTTCTTTCTTTAAATTTTTTTCAATTTAATGTAAATGGAGATATAAATTAAGAGAAAGAGCACACAAGAATTAATCTTGATGGCAAAAGTCAGAACTTCTGAGTGGTGGTGGATCAAAGTAATCTCAGAATCTACAAGAACCACGTGTACTGCACACACGTGTAGGTTGAAAGAGTCAAAACTTCTTTGTGGTTGTGGATCGAGCCTTCATGATGCCGTGCTCCAAAAATGTGTATCCCCTTCGCAACAATACGGGGTGCATCATTCAACTATTCTATCGTTCTTAGGTTGCTAGTCTTTCTTCATTCATCCAATACAAATAAAAAAGTGAGACAACAAAATTTTGTTGCACAACAAACATATGAAACCTTAACTAATTTAATATACAAGTAGGTTAATAATAATATTAAGTAATATGAAGTTCACATAATAAATGGTTGAGGTTTTTATCCATATCGTCAACCTCATCCTAACTCCAAAATAACCGATAAACATAGGACAATTTAGGATTGGATCCATACTGGAATGAGAATATATGTCATTCACTACAAGAAATTCTCATATTACATAGAATTTTTCTTATAAATTTGTTATAAAAATTTGTAAGAAAAGAATTTTTTCTGTCATTTTTTCTAAGAATTTAATTAGTAGGTAATTCTTTCGTGGGTAATTATTTCCTACAAAATTATAAAATTTGCAAGTATTTTCTAAAAAATTTCTTGCGAAAATTGTTTTATACAAAATATTTTGCAGAAGAAATTGGTAGCAATTTCTTACAATTTTTTTTTTCACAACAAAATTTGTAAGTATTTCCTACGAAAAAATTTTCAAAAGAAAATTGACAAGAAATATGAGTTTTTTTAGTAGTGCCTACATCATCTTCTTAGTAATTCGTCTCACAATTAACAAAGATAGGTGGGTGACAAATCTACAAGGTTCACTCTTATCACGATCCGGTCTACTAAAAAATACCAATAATTATAGACAATCAAGCCATTATATCTAGATATTGGTCATGATATAGCTTTGCATGTTACTAAAAACATGATTAAGGCTCAAAGAAGACAATCTCTCAAAAAAGTCACATATGTACATATGCTTAAAGTGATTTTTTTCGCTTTACATAATTTGTTTAAACCTTTGGCTGATGCTATCAGCTGCAACTTATGAAAAGTTTCACAAAAATAATCAGACCAAGTAGATAATAGATGAATGATTCAACCTGAAAAATAATCATCATGGGAAAAGGACGTGATCATATATATTGCTTTGGAAAAAACGGCACAAATGGGTGCAACTACTACAAATTCTAAAAGAAGTGTAAAAATCTGTGTTCTCTTCATCTCTATAGGTCCGTAAAGCCTGTTTTGGACAAGCTTCTCCACAAGGATAAGTAGGATAGAAAAAAAAAAGAAAAAAGGAAACGAGTTTTTCTAAGAGTTAAAAGTAACTTTTGCTTAAGCTAATTTGTAGAAGCTCTCGTATAGTTTCCCTAAATTTTTATTTTATAATGCATAAGCTAATTTTAGCTTTTAGAGAATCTCGTGTTCTTTTTTTTCTTCTATTTTTTCTCTCTTAGCAAGCAATCAACAAACTTTTATGCATAGTCAAAATTGTCCTAGTCCATTTGTAAAATGACTAAAAAAAAATACTGATAAACAAATCAAACGCATTATCTAAAGTTCAGTCAAGTTTTTCACTACCAAAATATGTATGACATCTATTGGTCCCTCTCCTTCATATAGTACATAAATAAAGAAATATAAGAGAAGCAATTTATTAAGAGCTAGATGATTTTTATTTTTTCAAACACATCAGATGTGCCTCATTTTGTTAGATTGAACATTAATAATTACTCGATAGAAATAAGATAAAATGGGAAACATGTTTGGCATACCATATGCAAAATAACCATGGTAAGAAAGTATCATTAGAATAGATTTGACATACAATATCACCTTATATATTTCGGTTGTAGCTGAACCGAAACATATAAGGAAACAATGGTATTTTTGCAAATTTCTCAAACTTATATGCTTCAGTTGTCTATATATCCGAAGCAGAAAAGAGTTTATGCCTCAGTTGACTGAGACCCAAAACCTATAACCCTTTTTCTGCTTCGATTTTTGAGGTCTCCAATCCAAAAAAACTTGCATAGTATTTCAAATTTGCCACTGACAGCTTGACTTTTGGCCTCGATTATGAATTAAACTGAGGCAAAATATCTTTTTGGCACCGATTATTAATACAACTGAGGCCATATAGTTTAATTAGGGCATAAATTCACGAATTGCAGATCAGGACCTTGGCTAGCGCATTATGGTTATTTTATCGCTTATAATTTTTTTTGCTACATTGGAGAAACTCTAGAAACCCTAGCATGAAACCAGACATGAAACCACAAGTTAATGCCTTTAATGATCATTTTCGTTTTTGGTAATCAATGGACTTAATTATTAGGTTAGGAATTGGTTATAGAGAGGGAGAGTGTGGTTTGTGAGTGCCAATTCGTGGGGACTGCTAGATAGGTTTTTCAAAGCATGAAAATATGATCAAAGGAGATTGTGCAAAGGCTAGGAAGGGTCTTGAAGTTAAAGCAACGTTTGGTGCAAGAAGGAATTCTTAGAATGCTTTGAAACGGGATTTCCAGGTTAGGGGAGCTGCCATATTTGTTATGTTAAATTGTATGATTTTACGTGGTATGTGTATGATTGGGTGACCATTTCTGGGTTTTGAGATGAATCGCCTGGCGGCAAGAGTGATTCCGCCAGGCGACGCGAACCCTTGTATTCTTGTTCAACGATTCTTTTTTGGTTTTTGTGATGGTTGGATATTGAGCAAGGTTCCTATGCATGATTTGAATGTATAAACTTACGAAATCGATGATTATCACTATGTTCATATGAATTCGGGTTATTGATTGGGAAGCATCAAAGTAAAAGGGGGTCGTATTGGGATTGGGGTCGAATTGTTAATCTGATTCTTGGAATATAATGATGACGAAGTTGAGATTTATGGGATTATTGAATGAATATGCATGAAGGAAATCAGTTTGTCTATGATTTTATGCGTGGGATTGATTGGAATCAGAAATTGAGGGTTTAGGGTTTTTCAGAGGTATGGAAAAAAAAATCTAGGTCTTAGCCTAGAACGTGATGAGACGCCTAGCGGCCAGTATGCGTCGCCAGGCGATAAACGTGGCAGTAAGGACAATTTGCAGTCCTTGGTGGTTTGGGTGTGTTTTGGGTCCCATCGGGGCTTGTTCTGATCATGCAATGGGGTAGTGATAAAAACTAGATAAATGGTGGCATTGTGATTATAATGAATGGAATAAAATGGTATTACTAAACTTGGTGAAGTATACGAAATCATGTACTAAGTGTTGATACAAACTAAAGTTTGATATAATAAATTGGTAAAAAGAGGTGTTACTATAGGTAATAGTCAAGACAAGTGTAAGCTTTGTATGAATAAATGAGAATGTGGCGGCTATCTGGTAATGTATAATAACATGTGGTTTTTGGTTTCACTTAAGGTTGGCATGAGGATGAATGAATGTTCATATGTGAAATTATATTATTGAACTATATAATATGCTTGATTGTAATTCTGAGTTAAGTTGTCAATCATAGACTTGTAACATAGTAAAATGGATTTATGTATGGGCTATTTGAGGTATATGAAATTGTTTCGGGATGCTAAACCAATAGCTGGCACGTTACTGGTATAGCGCTTGACGATATGGGGAAGGCCACCAAGTGATTGGAGAATCAGGGAATTCCCTAGATTGCGTGGCGCCTAGTAGTGAGGTGTGACCTGCTAGGTGATAGCCACTAAGGTAGTGGCTCTAGATTTTCTGGCGCCTGGCGGCGAGGGGGCTTCGCTAGGCAGTATGCGCTGACTTGTCGCCTGGTGGCGCTTAGGCAACGCTAGACAATAGCGTAGAGATAACATGTTCTTTTTAACTGTTATTTATATGTTGTGATTTGGGACTTGGACCAAGAGATGCTTGTTTGTGTCATAAGTGGGTAGGTTCATGACTAGTGGTGAACACGTGATAATATGAGCAAGGAGGTTCATAATATGATGCTTTCATGTGAGGATACGACCGGGGAGGTTCGTATGTTCCGTGCTCACACTTGAGGGCTGCTACGAGCGGAGAGGTTTGTAGTTGTTGAATCACGTGCATTGGACTACGGGCGGGGAGGTCTGTAAAGTTGGACTACGAGCAAGGAGGTTTGTAAAGGCAGGACCACGAGCGGGTAGGTTCGTGAAAACATGTATATCCTAGGTCCATTGTCAAGTAATTGCTTAGGTAACTTGGATGTGTGCGGTCTACGAGGCTTTGGGTGAAAACTTAAAGATGAACTTTGTTGTAGCATTCCTTGAGTTATGAGTCGAAATGGTATCCCTTGAGTTGTGGCTCGGGATATTGGCTAAACACGTGGCATTCCTTGAGTTGTGGCTGAGATTGACGAGTGTTACCGATGTGAGTGTGCCAGTTGTGGCTTTTACGGATGGGTTCAAGAAGATTGCCCTTATCGGCGTTAATTGGTGAGTTTGGTATTCTTTGGACAATTATGAACTATGGTTCGTATTGGGAACTCCACCTAGTGTTACAGAATACGGTCCGTAATAGGTTCCCGCACGTGTTCTACAAGTTATGTCTTGTAGGTAGAGGAAGCAAAGGGTATCTTGAGGTTATCATCTAAAGTCGAAGAACACGGGTAACATGGTGGTGGCCATGTGGTATGGAATCAAAGGATAAAATTCCTTTGGTGTGTCTGTGTTTATATATTTGAATATGTATGTATGGATATATATATATATATATATATATATATATATATATATATATATATATATTGTTAGCTCACCCTATCTGCTTATGAATGGCGATGATCGTATAATGCGTTACACGGGAGCATATGATGTTACATGTGGTGCTGGTGAGACATATCATCGAAAAAAGGGTTAGCAGGGAAAAACTTTTACTGGAGTTTTATCATTATTGTTTTTATAAACTTTGTAAACAGTGTTTTACTGATTTATGAATTTGGATATTGTATTGAAGTTTTATAAATTATGGATCTTTGGATAATTTTTGATGTATTAAATGTTTTAAAATTTCCTGCGTTTTAGGAAATGAAGTATAATAAATGAGATTTTTATCATATTTCTTAATTTTATTATTTAAATTATTAACATCCGACCAAGATGTTACACATCTCTTCTTCCTTCTTTTATTACTTCATTAGCTACTATCACATTATCCAACAAACCCCTCCCTTCAATGAATGCCGATTGTGATTTATCAATTATCTTAGGTAGAATATGTTTTAGTCTATTAGATAAGGCTTTAGAGATAATTTTATACATGCACCCTATTAAAGAGATTGGTATATATTCATGCAGGCTTCCAGTATTGTCCACCTTAGGTATTAAAGTTATGAAAGAAGCATTGTGTAACATCCCGACCGGATATTACGGATTTAAATAATAAAATAAAGAAATAAATAATAAAACTTCATTTATTATAACTTATGTTCCCAAATAGCGAGAAAATTAAAATCCGTATAGTAGTAATAAATCATCTCAAAACCTCTACTATAACTGAAACATAAAATCCATAACAAAGACCAAGTTTAATAATATAAAATATTACAATTGTTCCAAAACATAATAAAACTCTGATAAAAAATCTTCTCCTAATACTAGCCCCGCTCCGTCTCTAGGCCTCCCCAGATCCACCTGCAATATCATCTGCTCCCGTGTACCGCATACACGATCATCGTCAAACACAAGCAGGTAGGGTGAGCTAACAAATTTCACATATATATAAATATTGCACAATTATATATATCACACTTTCACACCAAAGGAATCTATTCCTTTGATCCCATACCACATGGCCACTACCATAATAACTGTGTTCTACGTCTTATAGCGATTTCCTCAAGATGTCTTGTTGCCATACCTATCGACCACGAACGATAGAGCACGTGTGGGAAACCATGCTACAGATCGTACACCATAATGCTAGGTGGAGTTCCCATATACTAACATAGTTCGTAACGTCCCAAGACTACCAAACTCATCAGCTAATTACTGAAGAGGGCAATCCATCTGGACCTATCCGTACTGGCCACAACCAGGACACTCACACCGGCAACGTTCGCCAACCCGAGCCACAACTCAAGAGTTCCTCGTGTTCATCCGCTATCCCTAACCACAACTCAAGGGACGTCATTTCGGGCCACAACCCAGAGAATGTCACGTGCTTAACCCCTATCCCGAGCCACAACTCAAGGGATACTTTCCAAGCCACAACTCAAGGAACACCAACAAGCCAACCTTTAAGGCATCACTAAAGCTTTGTAGATCACGCACATCAAGAATCAAGAACACCAATACTGATGTAGTAAAAATCACCTGACGGGGGACACGTACCACCAAGCACTGTGCGCTTCCAGACCGCTTGGAGGGTATGATGGGTTGAACCTTTGTTCACATTAAATATTTAAATTTTGAGAATTTAACATTATTTTCGCGCTTAAGAAATGATATTAGTTGCATCATATTTGGTTGGATAATCTTAAGTTAAATAACACAACTAGAATTTAATTTAGGTCCTTAAGATTGTAAATAGAGAATATTTTAAGTCATAAAATAAGTCCCAAAATAAGAATTTTGGAGAGGAATAGTTCAGGTACTAGATGCACCCACAATTCTCATGTTTACACCCCCCTTTTTCAATTGGATTATCTATTTTTGAAAAAAGACATTTCTGGAGCTAACTACACCCCCCTGTTTTCAAGTTTACACCCCCTTCTGTAATTGGACTTTCAATTTCTATTCTGCACCCTTCCTTTTTACTAAGTTGCACCCCTAATGTCACTTAAAATCTAGTCCACCAGATTTCACCATGTGGCAATCCTCCACTTACTAAATTAACCAATGACAGTTTACCACATCATAAATCCTCCACTAACTTAAATCACCAATCAATGTTTGCCATGTCATCATCTCCTTCCCAACACAAACCCTAACCCTAATCTCTCATTCTCTCTCTTCCGCACCAACCCACTTCGCAGCCGCCACACTCCGCAACCGCCACCTTCATGGTCGCCACGACCATGTCCGGCCACCGCTACACACGCTGGAAAATAGTCGCCCGTCGCGCCCTCGTCGGAAACCCTGTCACCTCTACTGCATTGGTGGTTCGTGACATCTTCGTCTTCTCCATGCGTCCCGCAACCACCACCACATCGTGACTGCACTCACAGGGACAACAACCACCGTCTTCTCCAATGCCCCTTGCTGCCACCAACATGCACCATGCTCGAACCTGCAATTCTCGCACCACCGTGAACCACCACTGCGTTTTCTTCATCACGAAGCCACCACCAGCGCACGCACGCCAGAACCGCAACCCCTCCATCTTCGCATCACGTCGGCATCACCATGCCTGCATCATTCTCGCACACATCAAGACCCACCACTGTTGCACCATGTCTGCTCGCTAGATCTGCAGTGACCAACTCAAAGCTTCGTTGCGTTGCCTTCGCCACCATCGTGTTCGTTCAACATATTGTTGGAACCACCATTGCAACGACACTTGCGGGACCTGCAATAGCCACGACAACTCACGGAACCACCACCAAACCTTCGTTGATCTCCTTCACCGTGAGGGAAACCATGATTCTATGATGCAATGCAAAGCCCCCGCCATTCGCGGACGTCTGATCTACGACCATAAGCACCACCACTTCCACTAGGATGCATGCCTCGTGTCGTCCATACCGCAACAAAAGCGAAACGCACCGCCAAACACGTCCTCCATCGAAAAATAGTGGCCACCCTCGGATCTGCGAAATGCACCTTACGGCAACCCTCACGGCAGCAAAACCCTAATTGCGGAAAGGAAATCTGATTTGGGAGAGAGACTACTCTGACACATGGCAGCCTCTCGTTGGATAGTCAACGAGTCAGCACTGGTCAACCAGTCAACTCTAGGCAAAGATTTGGTCAACAGTGGTCCAACATGATATTTTACACTATTTTTAGCAAGTGGTTCCTCTATAAGAACGTTAAATTGACTAAAAAAGGAAAGAATCGTCTGGCGGCAGTTCATCGCCGACCAGACAATTTCTGGAAATTTCCCAGAATCACAACTTTAATTGGAATACAACAATGCATACATAATCATACCATACATAGCATGCCAATCAGACTTAAAATAATTAACGCATGACATTACTCTATGTAGCATGCCAATTGAATTTAAAATAAAGGTAACACGTAATGTTACTCTATTTAGCATGGCAATCAGAATTAAACATATAATTAACGCGTAAAGCTCCCCTAACCTGGTTTCCTTGCTTAAAACGCAAATGCTAGAGCTCCCCCTTTGATCACCAATGGTCTCCTTAGCACCACCTCAATTTAGCTCCTCCCAATTTGTCTTTTAATGGTGTCTTAATGTTTTCCCAACCTCCCTTGGCTGCTCATTCATCTAGGGTGTTCTCCACCCTTTCACCTTCATGCCAAAAACTAATTTTAGCAAAAAGGAAGTTTAATTTAGAATTATCAAAGTTCGAACCCATGACCATGTCAATGCCAATTCAATGCATCACATCAAACAAATTCATGTTTCTTAATATTTAATATAATTCTTGATTATATTATCACTCAACATGATCAAGCATATTATTAAAAATAATAACAAATTAAACAACACACAATTAGCACACATACGACTTAAACCCAAGTCCTCTCACACAATCAAGTACTCTCAACCATTTAAGCTAGTACTTTTCCACGTCATATAAATAAATAATTAATGCATTAAAGGCTCCCACCACCCGTATTTATTAATCATTTATTTATTTAATTATTTAATTTTTCACGGGTCTTACACATTACATCCCTTTAGAATGTTCCTAGTATGTTGAAATCCCTCTATGGCTTGTATAATGTCCTTTTTCATTACATCCCAAAATTTCTTAATGAAGGCAAAATTATACCCGTTCAAGCTAGGAATTTTATTTCTTCCACATTGTCATACCGCTTCCTTGATTTCAACTTTGCTAAATTCAGTAGTTAACCATCTACTATCATTTAACAATAAAGTTAAGAATTCTATATTTCCCAGCTTAACATCGAACTCAACCTTTTCCTTCAATTTATCTTCAAAAAACTCTTTCACTGTACATTTAAGAAGAATTGGGTCCTCGCACCACTATCCTTCATAATCCACTCCTTTGATCTCATTTTTACACCTTCTCCAGTTGGTAATTGTGTGAAAGTATCTAGAATTTGAGTCACCTAGTTGGATCCATTTTGACCTAGATTTTTGTCTCTCCAAAGACTCTTGACGAAGGCTTAAAAGTTTCAGTACACCGAATAATTTTCTGCTTTCTAAACACTGTATAGGTCACCTATTTTTGAAATAATGTTTTGTTTATTTTGTTGTACATATCCAAATACCTCTTTGTTCCAGACCATTAATTATTGCTTAAGTCTTTTAAGTTTATCTCTTAAAATTGACAAATTGTTTACACCATCCATATTAGAATTCCAAGAGTTCTTAACTACTACCTATAACCTTTTATCGCTTAGCCACATGTTTAATGTTCTAAAAGGCTTCAATCCCCAATCAATTTGTGTAGCCCTTAAAATTAGAGTGCATTGGTCTGACACAACTCTCTCTAAGACATACTGCCTACAATCTGACCACTATTGTAACCACTGTTGTGAGACTAGAAATCTATCCAGCCTACTTTTTTGCAACTCCATTGGGCTTGTACCAAGTGAAATTTCTACATATCATGGGGATATCTAATAGCTCTATGATATTTATAAAATCATTGAAGTCTTTTATTTCTTTCCTACCTCTACCATCCTGGTTTTGTCCACTCCTTTCTTAGAAATTCCTAACAACATTGAAATCCCCTAAGACACACCACGTTCTACATTGTTCCTGTTGTTTAAGTCCTGTAATTTCATCCCACTGTTCTGTTTTTAGCCTTACATCGCATGGTGAGTAGACATTAACAATCACAATTAGCTTATTATCTTTTTTCCATCCCCCTTTCACATACAGGAAGCCATTGTTAATATCTACTCTTTCACAAGCAAAAGTATCCTTGTGCCATATAGTTAAAATTCCCCTTGCCCCATTTTCAGCTGGCACATGTTTCCATTCAATATAATTATTGCCCCATAGTGTGTAACACCTCTCTTCATTGACTATTTCTAATTTCGTTTCTTGTAGACACACTACCCCCCTTCTTTTTCTATAAAATCCCTAACATACCTCCATTTGGTTGGGCACCCTAGCCGTCTAATGTTTATACTTATCATCTTCAAAATTTACTTTGTTTCGTTTCTCCTTCTTTGTCTCTTTTCATTTGATGGTCTCTTTCCTCCATTTTCTCTTTTTTTTTTTTTGCAGTATTTTTTCCTCCTCCCTTGAGAAGGTAATTCCTTTCCTATTTTCCCAAATTCCATAATCTACCAACCTCAACATTACCATTTCCTAACAAAAATTATCTATTGCAGTTATCAATACCAGAATCAGAAATAGAGTTGTATAATGAGTGGGTTGCTAACCTTAAATGATGTTTGTCTTTTGATTTCTTCCTAACTTTGTGTAGAATATCTCGTAGGTCGTGGTGTGCATTTCTTGTTTCCCCATTCCATAGTCGGTTCCGTTTAGGCAGTCCATTCAACTACAACATGGTTTTCTTGATAAGGATCATGAGATTTCATTGGGTGCCATCTTTCGTTTCGTCTATCGTCTTCGTTGATTGATCTTTGATCATCACCAATTTCCCTTTTTGAATTATTTCAAGGCAATCTACATGTCCTATTCGATTTTGCAAATGTTATGTGGAAGGATTCGAAACCTCGTTACTCTTCTCCAATGCTAACTCCCATTCCATTTGCACGAACCCTAGTGACATGATTTCGTTATTGTTCATTGTTGCTGCTAGTGAGGTCGAAAAATGTGTTTTCGTGTTATAGATTTTGTTTTCATTGCCATTTAATTCATACATTGTCATGTCTCTATTGTTTTGCTTTTTTTTTTTTTAATATTTTGGTGGTGTTTTTCATTTTTGTAGTTAAGTTTTGATGAAGGTTACTACCATGGTTGGTTTCGGGTTTTTTGTAATGCAAGTGCATGAACGAAGTGGCTGCGTGGGTCATGTTTTGGTGTAGCTTGCGTCGTGATTGGATTGCCTGGTTGGGAGTGTTTCCTTTTAGGCATATCTTGTATTTGTGGATCGTTCTTCTTCTCCGGCGAGGCTGTGGCAGGTGCGCGGGGAAGTTGCGATGTTGTTTGCTACAAGGACCAAAAAGGAGTATTATATGGCTTCGGCTGTGTGTAGAGTCGAGGCAGATTGAGGAGTTTCCGCCTCGGTTGGGACCCGAGGCTAAAAGCAATAATTTTTTTTTGCCTCGCCCTAATATGTCTTGGTTCTGAAACCAAACAGAATTGCGAAAATAACTAGGGTCAAAAGCTCTTACTACACTAGTCTATAATCAATGTTAATGATATAATATAGTGGGTACTTACTTTTACACAAAGAATTCCATGGTCCGTTTCCATACCAACAATTTCCTAAAAATAAGTGTGTAAAATAGTTGTTGGGAATTATTCTCAAATGGTATGAACTAAAAAAATACAATGAATATGAATAATTGAACCTAATTAAGCAAAATATCTATGTAGAATTGGAAAAGAAATTAGAAGACAATTGCGAAATAGTGAAGTCAAGTAATGAAGAAGGAGAAAATAGTGAACTTGAAGTGACGTACGATTGCAGAAATTACACCAAATTCAAACAATTGACTTTAGATATATATAAAACTAATGAAATTAAACAATAAATTAAAATTGAAACAAATTAACCTAACAAAAAAAAAATGTAAGTTACATATATCAAGTTATCAATAGGTCTCTCTCTACTATATGCTAAGAACAATTTTGAAAGAAAATCACAAATCTTGGAATGAGTAGCTTTCCCATATTGAATAATTGCTTACAATAGAGTAGTTCATAGGATTACTAAGCTGTCTCTTTTTGAGATGTTTATGGCTTCAATCCTCTCACTCTAGTAGATTTGTTACCACTTCTTACATCTTTTTACTTTGTTCACAAAGAACGGATAGCAAAAGCTGATTTTATCAAGAAAAATGCATGAAAGAGTTAAAAGTCAAGTCCTTTTTGAATAAGGGAATTCGATTTTGCTTCATCTTATAAGCAAAGATAGGTTTTCTAACAAAGGAAAATCTAAACTTAGTCCCGAGGAAGTGGTTCCTTTAAAGTGCTCCAGAGAATGAATAATAATGTATACAAGCTAGACCTGCCATGAGAGTAAGAAGTTCATGCCACCTTTTAATGTTAGTGAGTTAATTCTTCACATATAGGTCTTGATTAAAAGTGCAGAATATATGACTGTAGACTAATCATCGAAGAGTTTGTGATAACACTGCTAAGTAATTTGCATTTTAACTTTCGCTGGCATGTCGACATAATGATATACAATAGATTATAGAGCATTTTTCACTATAGACTCTTTCACACCTTTATTATCAATGGATCCTTTTACTGTTCACACAATATTTTTAACTTTTTTATTTGAAAAAGTATATGTTTTTTATTCTAAAAAAAAAATATGAAAATGAATATTTAAAACTATAGAAATATAGAAATTTTGTTAAGAAAAAAGTTTTAATTAGAAAAAAATATAGAAATATAAATTTAAAAATATAACGAAATATGAAAATTTTTAATTGAAATTTATAAAATTTATAAAATACAAAAAGTATTAAACTTTATTAAAATACTTTTATTTAGAAAACAAATATAAAAATAAAAGTTGGAGCTTTCTTATTTTATTTTCTTTATTTTTTTTTTAAATTTCAAGAAGTTTTTGAGTATTATAAAATTTCCTTTTTTTTTAAATATTTGAATGAAAAAACATCTAAAAGAACCACCTCAAAACTTGGTTACCTGAGAACCAAATTTCGACTTGTTTTCCTGTGCACAATGGTCACATTAAATATTAAATCTCGTCTCTTAAAAGATCAAATTCTGACATAAAAACAAAGCCATGTTATTCCTGTAAATATTGAGCGCACTGTGCTATATTGGAAAAAAACTTCAAATCTTTTGTCACGCAGAGCTGACTGGATCCGATCTCGATACATGTGCTATCGAAGGATTTTTTTTTTAAGAAATAAATTATGAAAACATTCACGCCTTGTGGATCACGGTAGATTACAAGATTAATAAGTACACTTAGGGTTGGGTTATAATACATCAGCAGCAGCCCTTTTTTGAGGTAAGATATGACAACAGCCTTCTTAACTCATATTTATGTCGTTATGCCACATAATCGTTCCACATACCAAATTCAACCTTTGAAGATTCAAGCCTCGTACCCTATTTATACCAAGCTTCCCAACATGAAAAACTCACCATTTCACCTTAAAAACCAAAAGTATCCAACAATGACAACCACCAATGTTGTTCTCTTCCTTTGCTTCGTGTTCTTCTTCTACGGTATATATCTATTTTTTTTCAACTTCTTTACCTGTTTGGTTTATCGAGTTTCAGATTAGTTGTTACATTCGTTTCTCTCTTTCTTTCTGTTCGTAGCATCACATAAACTGGGTTTCGTATATATGCAGTGTCTGAAGGAGCAAAGGTTACTTTCATAAACAAGTGCTCATTCACAGTATGGCCGGGAACCCTAACCGGAGACCAAAAGCCCCAGTTATCATCAACCGGTTTCGAATTGGGCCCCGGAGCATCAAACTCCTTGGACCTTCCATCTCCATGGTCGGGTCGGTTCTGGGCACGCACCGGATGCTCCAACAACAACGGAAAGTTCAGTTGTGCCACCGCAGATTGCGCCTCCGGCCAAGTCACGTGCAACGGCGCTGGTGCAATCCCACCCGCAACTTTGGTAGAAATTACGATTGCACCGAACGGAGGGCAAGATTTCTACGACGTGAGCAACGTGGACGGGTTCAACGTTCCGATGTCCGTAACCCCAAAAGGTGGCAGTGGCGATTGCAGAAGCTCGAGTTGCCCGAAGGACATCAACGCTGCGTGCCCTGAAGACCTTCAACTGAAAGGGTCTAATGGCAACGTTATTGGTTGCAAGAGTGCGTGTTTGGCTTTCAAAGATGATAAGTATTGTTGCACAGGACCAAACAACACGCCCGAGACATGTCCACCAACGAGCTACTCTCAGTTCTTCGAGGAACAGTGCCCCGATGCTTATTCCTATGCTTACGATGACAAGAACAGCACTTTCACTTGCTCCAACGGACCTGACTATGAGATCACGTTTTGCCCTTGAAGTGCTCAAACTGTATAGGAGACACAGAAACTTAGTTGGGTGTTAAAATACGTGTACGAACATATATATGTGATGATGAATAAGAAATCACGTTGTTTGGTGATTGTGTTGATGAATTATATGATCCAATAAAGTTTAAGCGTTATGTAAGTTGTTTTTCATCGAAACTTCAAACGGTAAATTTATATAAGTTGTTTTTTAGTCTTATCTTATGGGGTAAACTATCCTAACAATACAATTTCTGGGTCTGCATGGCTAATCTAAAAGTTGCTCATAGGAGGTTCTGTTTAATCAAGTAAACTGGGTTCACATACTTGTTATTTTCTTTTTCAAAGTCAAAAATGAATCTATATATAGTGGAGTTTTCTTTGGTTCAAAGTCAAATTATATTTTTGTATACATGTTACCAATGTTTTAACCTGTAAAATGTAATAAAAATAAAATTTCTTCCTCTATTACGTTTGCGTGATGAAAACTTTTTAAAAACATTACAGGTATACTTACTTTTAATTTAAGTGCATTAGTGACAACCCTTAAATATTTAATGCTATTTAAAAAACTCTAATGTTAAATATTCAACTTGAATATTTTGTGGTTTTGATAAGGTGTGCTTGAACTTAAAGATATAACTAATTTTAAGAATAAGATAAAATTTACAATAAAAATAAAAGGAATATCATAATTAACTGAATTATTATTCAATCATGTAACTAAATTTATAAATTTGCATATATAATTTATTGTTGTTAATTTGAAAAATAATTAATGTATTGAAAAGAAATTAAATAATATCAAAACATATTGTGTAAGGTAGTAATATTTTGTTCTAACTTTGGATGGCATCCGAACGGGACGAATATGAGTTTCGCTATCCAATACTTATAATTATACCCAGAGCAAAAAAATCATCTCCATCCCCATACTCAAATAAATGTGGTATCAAGTTTTTGTCTCATTCTCATCTCCATCGGGTATCGAATATATCCACCGGCAGATCTTGGTCCTAAAATTTGGAGGGATCAAAATAATATACTTAAAATTCATATATCTTCCAAAAAATTAATACGAAACTCCTCTCTTATAACTATAATTCTTTGAATTCTAGAAAATGTTCCCTCTAATTCAAAATTAAAATTCATACATCGCCCAAAACGTTAATACGAAACTCCTCTCTTGCAACTATAATTCTTTGAATTTTAGAAAAGGTTCCTTCTAGTTCAAGAATTGAATCCTCAATATTATCTTTTAAAGTATGTGAAGAATTCAAAACATCTGAAGTAAAATCAATCTCGTTTATATCTCTACAAGTCTCTTATAATTATTCCTAAACAATAATATATTCTTCATTATTCATCTATACACCTATTTAAAACAAATAAAAAATAATTTATCAAAATTTAATACAAAATTGAGAGATGTAATTATTAAAAGAAAAATATACGATAATCACATCACAAAACGGTTATGAAAGAATATATAATACATCACTTTTTATTTTATATTCATAAAAAAACATAAAAAACTCACGAGATAAAAAAAATACTATTTATTGAACTAATATTTCCCTATTAATAGACAAAAGAGTTACCTTTTCTATTATAACATATGAGAAATCAAAATACAAATGATGAGTTTGTGTTTGTCTAACTTCTTAATTTTTTTCATAAACAAAAAAAATGCAAGAGTAGGAGATAAATACAATATGTGTTCAAATCATAATAAGAGAAAACACAAAATATTTTAATAAATTTGTTTATTCTTTATTACTTAATTTTATATTCCATTATTTATTAACATTAAAGATTATATATATATATATATATATATATATATATATATATATATATATATATTTTTTTTTTTTTTTTTTATTTTTATATTTATTTTTATTTATATATATATTTATATATAT
>Ga0214542_1005864_pt1 | contig 22996 bp, 10 predicted proteins | sample CNSS1metaG_FD_160096 | JGI IMG/M metagenome (GOLD analysis project Ga0214542, IMG submission 160096) | Root nodule microbial communities from cowpea collected in UCLA plant growth center, Los Angeles, California, USA - CNSS1 | ecosystem: Host-associated > Plants > Roots > Nodule | place: USA...
AGAATCCGTCTCATACACTGTGAAACGGATTCTGTAATCCGTTTCCTAAAAAAATTTGCAAATTTTTTTAAGAAACGGATTACAGAATCCGTTTCATAGTGTATGAAACGGATTCTGTAATCCGTTTTACTTTTTTCGTCAAACGGGTTTTCTTGTTTATGAAACGGCAAACAGAAAAAACTCTAAGAGACCACGAAGAAGAGAATGAGAGCAAAAGCACTGGGATGGAGAACAACGAAACGTGAGAAAAATACTAAGAGTGAAGTTTTGGGGGTGCAGGAGGTTGGTGACGCAGTAAATGAAATTATTACTGCGTCCCAACGAATTTCATCCAAATAATAAATAAGGGTATAAAGGTATTTTTTGGGGGTACAGAAGAACTGTTGGAGGTGCAGGGAGAAGGCCCCCTCTTTCTTTCTTATTCTCCTTGGGCCAAACATTTATCAACCCAAACTTTTTTTTTTTTCATTTAACAAAGGAGTTGAACCATATAACCCAACTCAATATAAGTATTATAACATTAACCTAATTTTCTAGTGATACAACCACTCCTTTTTTTAATGTTGTTGTTATTATCATTTATATATTTACATGCTTATATTTTTTGTATTTTTTAAATGTTTATAAATCTTACAATTCACAGTACAAAAATACGATTAAAATTAACTCTTCCATACATAACTGTATCGTAATTCAACTACCATATTGAGTCAATAGAAACATATAACACAATCAACAATGAAGATTTGATGTCACTTGTAGATTCTTTAAGATCAGATGACAAAAAAATTTATATTATGAACAAATCTATATAAGAAACCAAGATATCATAGTCTTTTTAACTCTCAATTGTAATATTAACTATGCTTTTGTAACCATTCTAGCAAATCTTCTACCTCTCTATCTAATAGTTGCACATTGTAAATTACATACCCCTAAACTAAGGATTCTGCACATGATGCTTGATATTATGTGCTTAAGTCAAGTCAAAGGTTGTCTACTTATAACCATATTCTTCGTGAATAAATAAATCAATCCTAACATTTTTTTTCCTCATTTTTTTTTCAACCAAGTAGCTTATGTATATATTTTTCAAAACTATAATATTATGAAGGAAATATAATCTATATGTATATACTTTTCCTACAAGGTAATCTCTCATTGAACAACAAAATGCTAATCATGATTCATAAAAATTAAGGAATTGTGCATTAAGTTTTTATTGACATCTAAATTTCAGGTAAGCTAATCATTTGAACACTATGTGCAAGACAATTCGAATGCATGGATTCCCAGCTAAAGTTTCAGCTGAAGAGGTGAGGAAATTTTTGGAACAAAATACAGGCCCTCAAACTGTTCATGCTGTAGAGGTTGAGCAGCTCAAAGATGAAGATCCTACCACACATGTTAATGTTAAATTTACAAACACAAAAAGTGTTGAAACAATCTTGGTCTTAGTTACTCAACACCTATCATACGGTGACCATGTTTTAAATGCTACAGAAATAGAACTTGACCTTTTGCCAAAGCAGAGAAACTTTTCTCACAGCATGGATGACATAGCAGTGCACTTTGGATGTCAAACATCCAAGAACAAACTTAGTGTACTCTGGGAACATCCAAGCGCTTCAGTCAAATTCGGGTCCAGACTGAGAAAGATGTATATATTTTTCCATTATTTGTCAGTGGATTATAAGCTGCAGATTTCTTCTGAGAGTATGTCACGTATTGAGCTGCATCACTCACATGATTTAACCAAGAAGCTTCTCCTTTTCCAGGTTAGTTTTCTACATACTTGTTGGATGTACATATCAACTAGAAATAAGACCGACTCACAATATATACAATATATAAGTGAATGTAAACCTAACTTTACAAGTCAATTTTATAAGATTGAGTCAGACTTAAAATTCACTTCTTAACAATTCAATCCCTTACTTTGTTGTCCAAGAAATGATTCAAGAAATAGGGACAAATACACATCCACAACTCAAAACTTCATATATTCTTTCAAGTATCATATCAACGGGTAATATATCCATATATCACCCTTTTGGGAAGTCACACATTGATTAACTCAATCAACTTATATATACAATTTTGCTAAATATCAATTCGTTCTATAAGATGAAATTTGACCACATAGTAAAGTTTATATCTTGATAATTGTTTGTTCTTGCATGCATATGTGAAGGGGTATTGTATAACTTTTCAGTTATTGTCAATTGATTTTGAGATGAAATTTGACATCACTGGTTTCAAATTTGACTAATTAACCTCACTTTACATATATTATATTTGAACAAGTGCAACTTCTGCATAAAAACAGTGCTACAGAAGCAACATAAAAGTGTAGAAAATGCTTTCTGCTATAGTTCTTTTCCACAGCATCGTGTAAAAACTTAAGAACTTAACTATTTTACTTTAACATGAACCTGTTCTGGTAGCTGAAGCTTAACTATCGTAGTATATGATAAAACTGAATATTTTGGTCGACTTGATAACTACAAAGAAGAAATCTTATTCTTCCACTTTCTCTTCCAATTGTTAGTTACGCAACGCTCCTCTGATCTATGAGAAAGATGTATCCAAAAGCAAATATTTTAAGGAGGCTAGTGACAACCATTGGTTTCGAGGAGTAGATTTCACCCCATCATGCAGCATCGGACAATCTTCTACTTTATGTTTTGAGCTTCCAAAAAGTGTTGAAGTCCCAAAGTTCAATCAGCACTATCGTAATTATAATGAAGTTGACGACAGTGTCTTTACTCTTGAGAGAAAACACCTTGGTTTCTCTTCTAACTTGAATTTTGTCCCCATTGTGATCCCTCCAGAAGGCTTCAACTTGCCATACAAAATTTTGTTCAAAATCAACTCACTAATTCAGCATGGATGTCTTCCTGTTCTGGCAATTGACATCGATTTTTTTCAACTGGTTGACCCTGGAAAAGTAAAGCTTGAATATATAGAAAGTGCCCTGCACAGATTAGATCAAATAAAAGTATGCTGCTATGAACCTGCACGATGGTTGGAGAAACAGTATAAGAAATACTCAGAAAATAGTCTACTTCCAATATCTAGTGCTATATCTTTGGATGATGGGTTGGTCTATGTGCACAGAGTGCAAGTAACTCCATCCAAAATATATTTCTGTGGACCTGAAGTGAACCTTTCTAACCGGGTTTTGCGCAACTATCCTGAAGACACTGATAACTTTCTTCGTGTTTCCTTCCTTGATGAAGACATGGATAAACTTCACTCATCAGATTTGGTGCCACGTTCATCTTCTGCGGACATGGACAGAGAAACAAAGCTTCACGAGAGGGTGCTGGCAACACTTAAAAATGGCATAGAAATTGGTGATAAGAAATTTGAGTTTCTTGCATTCTCACCAAGTCAATTGCGGGATAACTCTGTGTGGATGGTTGCATCAAGAGCTGGACTTACTGCATCTGATATAAGAAAATGGATGGGAGAGTTTCATGAAATCAGAAATGTTGCCAAATATGCAGCGAGGCTGGGCCAATCATTCAGCTCTTCTAGGGAAACAGTGAGCGTTGGCAGACATGAAATTGAAATTATTCCTGATGTAGAATTTAGAAGGGGTGAAACCAAATACTGTTTCTCTGATGGAATTGGGAAGATATCTTATGAATTGGCTCAAGAAGTGGCTGAGAAATGTGGTTGTAGGGATAATACTCCATCTGCATTTCAAATCAGATATGGAGGGTACAAAGGTGTTGTTGCTGTTGATCCTACCTCATCAACTAAACTGTCCTTAAGAAAGAGCATGTGCAAGTACAAGTCAGAAAACACAAAATTGGATGTTTTGGCATGGAGCAAATACAAACCTTGTTACCTTAATCGTCAAATAATCGCTCTCTTGTCCACCCTGGGGGTTCAGGACAGAGTCTTCAGAAAGAAACAAAGAGAGGTCCTTAATCAACTCAAAGTGTTATCAAGAAGGCCCTTGATGGTATTAGACTATATGTCCACAGGAGAGATTGCAAAGGTTTTAAAGGAAATGCTCATTTGTGGCTTTCATCCAAATAAGGAACCATTTCTTTCCATGATGTTGCAAACATTATATGCATCAAAACTTCAGGAATTACAGCTCAAAACTAGGATACTTGTTAAGAAGGGTAGAGCATTGTTAGGATGCTTGGATGAAACTAGGACTCTAAAATATGGAGAGGTATTTGTGCAGATAGCTCACCAAAGAAATAAACAGAATCTTGCTATGTCCTCTCTTTCTTCTAATAGAAATGCATCTAACAAAAGCAAACATATTGTTAAGGGAAAGGTAGTTGTAGCCAAAAATCCCTGTCTACACCCGGGAGATGTGCGAGTTTTAAGAGCAGTGGATGTGCCTTCTCTGCATCATATGGTGGACTGTGTTGTTTTTCCACAGAAGGGGAGAAGGTATGATTTTCATTTTACTATTTCAGCCACTACCATGGCAAATTGATGGAAGAGATTACATTTTCAATGTGTATGGTGTTTTCTGACTTCATTTATATTTTTCTTGTAGACCACATCCCAATGAATGTTCTGGAAGTGACTTGGATGGAGATATCTACTTTGTCAGTTGGGACCCTGATCTTATTCCTCCTAGTCAGGAAAATCCCATGGATCATGCACCATCTCCAGTTGTGAATGTGGATCATGATGTTACATTACAGGTATGATCTAACAGCAGAGCTTTTTTACCTCGTATGAGAAAAAACAAAAGATCGTCTATCAGATAACTCCATCCATCCACTAGTTAGGTTAATCCATGATGTATTTTAATTAGCAGTTGGGAATCATTCTAACAAACTATGAATAGGGATAGAGAAAATATATGTAGAAATAGAGAAACCTTAATTAAAATGCCTTTATTGTCAGTGTTCTTACAAAATTTTACATATCTGCAAAGGTGACTGACTTTGGATCAATGAATCATGCTCAGCACAATGCAATGATAAATAGGCTTAAATTTTGTTTGTATAGAAACTAAATTGTGGGATAAGTGTGTGCAAATCTCTCCTTACAGATTGATTTTGTAGGGTTGAATTAGGTTTAAATTTCTCTTTTTAACATAAACACATGTGAGAGCTTTTTCTTATGGTTTAATTCGTTGGCAATGACATATCACTATCTGGCTACAGGAAGTTCAGGAGTATTTTGCTCACTACATAGTTAAAGACAGGTTGGGCATTGTTGCAAGTGCACACATGGTGTTTGCTGATAAGGATCCTCAAAAGGCTATGAGCCCTGCATGTATTGAGCTTGCAAAGCTACACTCAGTTGCTGTTGATTTTGCAAAATCTGGTGTGCCAGCAGAAATTCCACAACATCTACGCGTGAAAGAGTATCCTGATTTCATGGAAAAGCCAGAGAGACCAAGTTACCAATCAAATAGCATAATAGGAAAGCTGTATCGTGAGGTGAAGAATGTTGCACAACACAAGAGTCTGACCAAACCCTTCAGCAGAAGAGTGGCAAGGCAATCATACGACCGTGACATGGAGATTGATGGCTTTGAGAAGTACACAGCTAGTGCCAGTGAATACAAGAACATGTATGACTTCAAGTTGGGGAACCTGATGGATTACTATGGCATAGAAACAGAAGCAGAAATCATCAGTGGCAATATCTTGAAAATGTCAAAATCCTTCAGTGAAAGAAAGGACTTGGAAGGAATTAATCATGCTGTGATGTCTCTAAGAAAGGAGGCTAGAAACTGGTTCAATGTGATGATAAAAAACAAGTCAAATTCTCAAGTTGTTGATGATGTTTATGCAGTAGCATCAGCTTGGTACCATGTTACATATCATCCTAGGTACTGGGGATCCTACAATCAAGGACTAAACAGGGATCATTTCCTCAGCTTCCCATGGTGTGTGCATGACACTCTCATCCAGATAAAGAAAGACAAAATCAGACAGAGAACTTTCACAATGAATCACTTGAAAATTCTGAAACTGATTCCACTGTTACTGTGTTTCTTCCTATTGTGGATAATAGTGCCATATCTAAGGAATTGAATGTGCAGCTCAAAGATATTCATTTACTTAATGTATATTCCTTCTTGTCTTGAACAGAATTTTTCATAAAAGCTTAAAAAATGATATTTTTTTGTAAGTTAAAATTAGTTTATGTTTAAAGATAAATTAATTTATCTAAATTTTTTTAATTTATAAATAAATCAATTTTAAATTACAGATAAATTTATTTCATTTTTATGTTAATTTTTATCTCAATTAATTATGAATGAGTTTTTGAATATAGATTTTCATACGTAATGATACTCTTATATACATAATTAACGTATGAGTTTTATTTAAAAGTAAATTATAAATGAATAAAGAATAAGTTTATAAGAAGAAAATAAATGGTTATCCTTCTTCATTTCATTCATAATTTTATTTCTTTAAAACTCTTTTCTCTAAATTTTCTATAAGTTTAGAGAAGTATTTGACAAAGTGTTGTCTTAGTAAGATATACTAATCAAAAGTGTATTTCGGATAGTTGTTGATTTTATTCTTTTCTTCTCTATTTAAATGAGAGATGTTATTGGTATAAAGATTGGTAATTGTTAAGTTATTACTTGGAGTTTTATTGGATTTGTAGAAGTGTTAAGAGAAGTTTTAGCTAATGATGCTACTCAAATAAGGGGAGATATTGCTTACATTTGTTCTATGTGGTGATTGTCTAGGTATAAGAAGTATGTGATGGTTGGACTGACAAATGTGTGTATGTGTGGGTTGATTATGTTTGAATTTTTCATTATTTGATTTCTAATTAATTTTATAAGGCCAAGTTATTTCTTATATATATTGATTTGAATGTTGATGGAATAATTTATTATTCTTTATATAGATGAATGTGCATTTCACACTGGTTGATATGTTATGTTTAGATTGAGCATAAGTATCATACCAAATGTGTATTGTCGTTAAATATAAAAACAAAGTTACTGCAACCTATATTATGTACTGGTTGTTAATTGTTTTAGATGTTTATATATGGTTAAAATACTTTTGCTCCAATTTTCGTCAAGTTTCGATAAGATCTAATTTTAGTCTTGTGTTTAAATTGGTCTCAATTTTCGACAATTTTGTTCAATTGGGTCATTTTTTGTTAACACCGTTTAAATCATTAATGGCCATAAACAGTGACTGTCATATGTCACTTCGTGATTTTTTTAAAATTATTTATTTATTTTTAATTTTTTTTAAATGTTCAAGTGTCAATCCAACCATGTGCCATGTGTCAAAGTCAATTTTCTATATTCAATTTGTTCCCTATATTTGTTATTTTTGTTCAATTTAGTCCCAATTTTTATTAACATGAACCAATTTGATCTCTCTCCAAATTGAAACCAAATTTAATTTTTAAATTAAAATTCACATTTTTATTAAATATTTTTATATAATATATTAAAATTCACATCATTATAACTTTGATAAAAAAATTAAATTTGGTCACATCTTCAATAGGGACAAAATTGGTCAATTTTAAACAAAATAGAGACTAAATTGAACAAAAATAACAAATATAGGGACCAAATTGAATATAGAACATTGATTTTGACATGTGGCACGCTATTAGGTTGACACGTGGACATTTAAAAAAGATTTAAAAAAAATTTAAAAAATTCAAAGAAAAATTCAAAACATTCAAACAATTCAAAACAATTCAAAAAAATTCAAAAAAATTACTAAGTGACACGTGACAGTCACTATTTATGATCGTTAATGATTTAAATAGTGTTAGCAAAAAAGGATCCAATTAAACAAAATTGAAGAAAATTGAAACTTATTTGAATATAAAACCAAAATTAGAACTTATTTAAAAAAACTTGACGAAAATTGACACAAAAAGATATTTTAACCTTTATATATCATCTTATTGAAGTTACTAAAGCAAGTATTCTAATTGTTACTTCCACCTTATACAAGTATACTGGTCACTCTCAACTAACTTTAATTCCTATGATATTAATAATTTAAGTATTCTTACTCAGCTTTCACACGTGTTATTTTCTCTAACATTCATGGATTACAAACAAAAGAGTTTGAAAAAAGAAAACATCTGCTCTTTAATAGGACAAATTTTAAATGAAATTCACTCATTCCTTAGAAGAGATTAACTTCGGTAAGAGAAATATTTTTTTAACATACATATTTAGTCCTACTTTTGTTTAGTTTTATCATTTCAGTCATAATAATGTTTTTTAGTTTAAATAAATTTAAATTTTTGTTAATTTTTCAATATAATTTTTTATGATTTTTTAATATTTTTTATTTTTTAAAAAATATTCATGTGTCAATTTAACTGTGTGCTACATGTTATAATCAATATTTTATATTTAATTTAGTCCCTATATTCGTTATTTAGTTTCAATTTTATTTAAAATTAAGCGATTTTGTCTCTCTCAAAATTAATACTAAATTTAGTTTTTATATAAAACTTATAATGGTATTTTTAATAAAATTCATATTTTTATTAAATCTTTTGGTTTAGGGTTACAATTAATTTAAAATTAGAACAAGAATCATAAGATCAAGAATAATTTTAGAACGAAAATCCTTAAAATTTTTGTTCTAATTTTAAAGTAATAGTAACTTTAAACCAAAATTTTTTAATAAAAATGTGAATTTTAATAAAAACATTATTATAAGTTTTATATAAAAAATAAATTTGGTATCAATTTTGAGACAGACAAAATTGCTCAATTTTAAATAAAATTGGGACTAAATTAAACAAAAATAACTAATATAGAAACCAAATTGAATATAAAACATAGACCCTAACACGTGACACACTACAACATGTGGAATTCTTTAGGAAATAAAAAAATTAAAAAAAAAACACGAAGTGACACATGGCAGTCACTGTTCATTACAGTTAATTATTTAAACGGCGTTAGCACAAAAGGACCAAATTGAACAAAATTGACCAAAATTGAGACCTGATTTAACAAAAAAACAATATTAGGAATAAACTAACAAAACTGAACGAAAATAGGAACTAAATGTATATTTTAACCAAATATTTACAAATTGTAAGTTGCTTCTAAAAGTTAGAAAGTCTAATTAAACTTGCAATATGATTTTATAGGATTGTGTGAGCATTTACATGTAAGTACTTATTAAATCAATATTAATGTTACTTCTTACATGAGACTAAGTGCATCCACTTTTAGGCATCTTTAAAGATGATCTATCTATTATGCTTTTCATGCATTTAGTAGAGATATGTTAGATATTTTTTATGTTTCTATAAAATTTCAATAGTTTCTAAAACACTTTACTCTTGTAGCTCAAAAGATAAGTCTCTTGAGTTACTAGTATGGAAATTTACTAAAGATAGGTGTCAATCAAGCAAGCTTCACTTAATGAGGTGGCGCCTTCATGTTATTTTGAGGGATCCTCTAAACTCTCATAGAAACATGATTAAATATCCATCTTCGCGTATCAAGATCAACATTCTCACCCAACAATGCCCAAAATCGATGTTCTCTGACTTGTACTTCGTTGGACAAGGCATATTTTCGCCTAGCTACTCGAATATTGCAGGTTTGGGTTGTCATTTTGATCCAGCGAGCAACCAACTCGCCCAAAGAGTCAACCTGGTGCCCAATGATGGTTTTTTGGCCGTCCAAAGTGATCCTTGGCAGTATAACCCCTACACGTGAGTCCTTTGTTCATGTTTGCAACGCTGGGTGACATTTTAGTGCCCTTGGCATGGGTATTTATCTAAAAACCATTCTTCTTGTCCAATCATGCTTCCTTGAGTTCTTGTTTACTTTCCTCCACAAAAATTGCTTCCTATTGACTTATTTCACAACTAAAATACAAAACAATGCAAAACAAGATAAATTGGCGGATTAAATAAGTTTGGTTAAATCATTCCATTGGTCCCTATTTTCGTAGGAAAATCTTAAGTAGGCCTCTTTTTTTTGTCTCAATTAAGTCCTTATTTTGAAAATTTTGATGCAATTATGTGCCACTAACATCGTTAATTATGTGCCATGAGTCACCACATGTTTTTTTTTTTTCAATTCGTTAATTATGTTATTTTTTTCATGTGTCAAGCTAATGTTGTGTCACGTGGCAGAGGTAGTGTCATGTGGCAATGACAGTACTACGTGTCACTATTGGATGTGAAAAGTTTCAATGTAATCCCTGTATATGTTATTTTGTCTCAATTTTGTCTCAATTTTTTTAAAACTCAATCAATTTCATCCCTATGCCAAATTTAATTTTTATATAAATTTTACTGTAACACCTAGATGGATATTACTAGATAAAACATATATCATAAAATTTCTTTTGGAATTAAAACATTATATAAAGTTCCCAAGCGCGGGAAAATTTAAAACTTGTCTCGTTGTAGTTCAATCACACTGCTCCATCTTTATTACACGTTCATAATAGAGAAAAGCATCATAAAATTTATTACAAAATACATGAAAATAAAACGTAGAGAAAAATCCCCCATCGTATGCCTCGCTCTGTCACTATGCATCGACATTCTCACCTGGATTCACATCTGCTCCCACGTGACAAGTCACACAATCATCACCAAACACAAACAAAAATGATGAGTTGAGAAAGAAAAATAATACAATCCATACATAATAAGAATTAACCCTCACCCAATCTATCTTAGCCAATTTTAATTTATTGACTTCTTTATAACGTTCCACCTCAATCTCATAACCTATATGAGATTCACAACCTTGGTCCTTAGGGATTATCATGCTTCCACGAACCTATCCGCTCGTGATCCAGCTCTACGGACCTCCTCGCCCGTAGTCCAACTCTACGAACATGTCTGCTCGTAGTCCAACATGCGTGAACACCTACTATGAACCTCCTCGCTCATAGCAACCTCAAGTGTGAGCACAGAACATACGAACCTCCCCGCTCTATCCCCACACAAGAGTACAAAAGATACGGACATCCCCGTCCGCATCAATCACGCATCTCAAATCTCCGTTACGAACCTCCCCGCTCGTAACTAATCCAGCATATCCCTGACCAAACCACCAAGCCCATCCCTACAAATCCATATGCAATGGACCCTTTCTCCTACACTATCACCTGGCGCTATCTAAGCACCATTAGGTGAAATTGTACTTCAAACCGCCTTGCAGTCTTAACATGTTGTCGGGCGCCAGTCATTCCAAGGACTTCCCTGATTCACCTATCGCCTGGCGGTCCATTCTGCACCGCTAGGCGCTACACCAGTAGTGTGAATTTATTGGTTTAATTATTGCACAACAGGTTTTAACCCTCTCGAATCATCATATGCACACCTTAAAACACCCAATTGAGTATTCACTCAATTCAGTTCAAAGCCTATTGCACCTCCACAAATCACATGCATAAACATGAATAAACACTCGTACCTTCACAAATTTAAACTTATGGCATCACTTGAGTTTAGTTAGTAACACACATTACGCATATGAACCAAAAAGACAACAACACAAATCTAACTCTAACAGCAGTATCAACATTTTAAAGTCAACCCAATTAATAAAAGAATCTCTAGCTGAAAATAATAAACCTCTCAAATTATTTGGCCGCTGCCCTAAACAAAACCACACTACCAAAACTCCTCACAATTTTTGTTTTTTTTAACCGCTACACTCATGATATTAAAGCGTTCCCACTGTTAGAAGAAAAAACTAAATTCTACTATTTCATCTAATAAAGAAAACGAACACACCGAATACCAAATAAACCCATAAAGGAGTTCATCCTCGTCAGTAAACTTTATTCACAACAATCCATTTTTTCCCTAAAACTTCATGTCCAGAATATACTAACATAATATAACTAATTGGATATCCATATTATTTATCAAGCCCCAATTTACATATCACCCCTCACATACATCAACCATGTATAAGCACATTTATTTTATTATAATTAATTTTTAGATAAAATTTAACTACCAATTCGTAAATCATAGTAAAAACAAAGACTAGATCTATGAAAACCCTTTTTAGCCAAACTTAACCCATAACAAAAAAAAACACTAAAAAAATATTTCCAGCGTAATGATAAGTGCCAAAATTCAGTAAAGATTCATAACAAACTCTGGCACTTATGCTTTAAATTTGTTATCATTCATATTGATTCTCCCTAAACCTAAGTTTCAATCACATGCTTCCAAGTTTTGATTTAAAGAAATCATTTGATCCTATTTTGTGTGTTTTTCAGGAAAGACTAAAGAGAACTCAAGAAGAGTGAAGGAGAAAGCAAGAAACAGAGAAAATAGGGAAGGAATGCTGTCAACTTCGCTCAAACCAAAGCATGATCGCCCAAGCTAAAGTCACTGTCGCCATTCTCGCTTAAGCGACGCAGACTCTCGCTTAAGCGAGAGTTCGTGCAATGGAGACCCTCTCTTGCCGCCATTCTCGCCCAGGCGAGTTCAGATGTTGCCAATCTCGCCTAAGCGAGATCCTTTCTTCAGCTCGAAGTATTCTTGCTCGCCTAAGCGAGATGTTGGCTTCAGCACATCTCGCCCAAGCGAGAGGCTTTCTTTGGGATGAAGAATGTTGTCTCGCTCAAGCGAGACTTAGGTAGCTTGAGCGAGACTTCGTGGGTATATATTCTCAGTGCATCAGAAAGTGAAAAAAAGCTTGGAATTTTGGGAGAAGAACGCGTCTGTGCTGTAGAGCTGCTACCAGAAGCATCACAGTTTCTCATTTTCTTCTTCTTCTTCTTAGCTCATAGGATTTTGTTGGCTACCATGAGTGGCTAATCTCTTTCCTTGGGATTGAATGTAGTCTACTCAAACTTGGATGTAATCTGGTGATATTTCTATATAGCATTTCTGTTTTACTCAATATTGGTATTATTGTTCTACTCTTAATGCTTACTTCTATCTGATCAATAGATGTTTTGATTTTGATTTTTAGATCTGACTGGAAAGTATTTCTGAAAATCTGATTTGAACAATGATACTTGATATACTGTGATGCTAGGAATAGATCTCAATATATCAATTGCTGTTAACACTCGACCGTAATGCTGGATAGTTTGTTGAATATGTGAGGAATCAATATTCAGGGAACTAATCTTATGAATTTTATACGCGAGGGATCGATATAAATGATTTTTGAGTGTGCATCAATATTGGTATTATCATATGTTATATATTATATTCATCCAGATTACGGACAAGGGAGATAGATGAAATTCAATCCCAGTTTCTTTTATTGATCTTTTAACTAATTTTCTGTTTTACTGTATTTTATTTATGCAACTTAGTTTAACTGCTGATAATCCATCGAATTAAAATTTCTGCATATATATGCTGATTGAGATAATTATTAATTTTCACTGAATCCGTTCCTCGTGGTTTGACACTCTTACTGAAAAATCATTATACTACAGTTGACTTTTGGTACGCTTGCCAAGAGATTCAACACGTAATGCTTTTGCCACTTTATAAGAATTCAACCCATGCTTTTTAACATCCATCAACTTAATATAATAATAAGAAAACAATATAACATAGTACTACATTAGACCTGTGAGTTAAAAAAAAGTAATAATATCTTATAGAATACTCATATTATATACTATACGCTGATTGATACCGACATAACAAATCAATACTAAGTCATCATGCAACATATACACGAAATCAAATATTTCCATATCCACCAATGCCAATTATTCGTAAAGTAAAGAGAGACCAAACCAATTTCCAAACCTATCAAGCTTTTATATATATTTACATATTCTTATGATTTCCATCCATTACTAACTGTAATTTCTTTCTCATTCCAAATTATAATACAATAATTTAAAAAAAGAAATTGTACCTGCTGATGCAAAACCGAACTCAAAAAGCTTTAACATTTATTATATTATGATCATACCTAACCATGATTATCTTTATAATTTCAATCAAAATTTCAACTAGCAAAAAAAAACAAAACATAAACAAAATATATGTTATTTATGCTTAACTGTCCCACCAATTTTCTTTTATTATGAGCAATATGTAATTGGAAAGGAAACCAAAAACTTAATCGCACAAATTGGAACCCGTCTCAACAAAATCCCCACCCAACTAAGTAATTACCCAAACAGCACATCAAATCCATCATGAAATACAAGACCTTGAACCTCAATTTCAAGACGTCACGAAAATTGATTTTTCACAATTCTTCTCCATCCAATTATTTTTCAATGCCAACAAACAAAAATCAAACAAAACCATAATATAAGGTTAGCTCCCCTTACCTAGTTTCCTTGCTCCTAGTGCGCTCCTAGTGCACTCCCAATGATCCTTTCTTGACCCTAACGCTTCAACCCTTGTTCCCACTTTAAAACTCCTTTCAAACACTCCATTTCTCTCCCTAAATTGCAAATTTCGTTTCTCTATGCCTTTCCTTACTGCCACACTCTATGCCACACTCTATGTCTCTTTGCTTCCTCACTCACTCTCTTCTCCCTCTCAATTTTCAGCCCCCCAAAATAAATTAAATTAAAAAAAATACTAAAATGAAAATTAATTAAAAGTTAAGGTTAGTGGCCATTAATTTGTGCTACTTCCCCAAAGCTTCCTCAACGTTGCCCTTTTGGTTTCTCGAAGGAACTCTAGAGTTTCTAGATTTTTTTCCTTCTTTAGCAAAAATATTAAACATAAAAAATAACTTGTGCTAACCAAGGTTCAAGCTCATACTCTGCATTCACAATATATTTGTAAAAGAAAACACAATTAAATAAACATACAAATGACAAACATATGACTTGAACCCAAACTCTCTTAATATAACCAAGTAATCTCAACCACTTAAGTTAATATTATTCCTTATTTAAGGCTTATCAAGAAACTCCCTTTATGGTATTCTCAACCCACCATTTCTTGTACTTTATTAATTATTATTTGTATGAATTTCCTAGGTCTTACATTTACCATGGTATTTTTAATATAATTGATATTGTTAACAAAATTAAATTTATTTAAATGTATATTTTGCATTGAACTTTATTTAAATTTTGTTTTAATTATTTATATATCTATAATTTATAGATAAATGTTAGAGTTACTTTAAAAATAAAAACTTTATAAATTCAAATATAAAATTTTAAAACAATTTTATAACAATTTTAAATAAATATATTTATTTAACATTTTACAATTCAATTTATAAAGTTGTTATTTTTAAACCAACTCTAACATTTGTCTACAAATCATTGATATATAAATATTTGAAACAATATTTAAATAAAGTTCAATTTCAAATAAAAACTTTAGCTTGTCAGAAATATCATTGTGACAGTTATATAAAAGTTAAATTTTGTCTCAATTTGAATAGGGATGAAATTGATTTAGTTTTAAAAATATTGGGACCAAATTGAAACAAAATAACAAATAGAGGGACTACATTGAGACTTTTCACAACTAATAGTGACATGTGGCACAACTACTGCCACATCACATTACCTTTGTCACGTGACACAATGTCAACTTGACATGTGACAAGTTTTTTAAAAAATATTAAAAAAATAAAAAAAGACAATAAAATTTGAAAAAAAAAATCATAAAAATCATGCTAACACGTGACACATAGTTAACTCTATTAGTGTACTACTCACAAAAAATACTTAATTTGAACGAATTTTCTAAAATTGGGACCTAATTGAGACAAGAAAAAGAATAAGGAGACCTACTTGAGATTTCCTTCCGAAAATGAGAACCAATGGAATAATTTAATCAATAAGTTAAAAGCTATGGAGAAGTTGAATTTATTCACAAAACTTAACACCAATAAAAGGTAAAAAATAACATTATCATACTTGATGAGGTGACACCTTCATGCTACCCTGAATGATGTGATGCCTCATTGCTCCTTGTAGTTTTTTTATTATTATTATTGAAGTTTTCTCTTCTTCCATCTTCTTAGTCACGAAACTTCTTAGAAGTCTAATATGTTCTTTCATGAAGGTCCTCCACGGCGGATCTTGACCAAAATTATTGGGGAGCCAAAATAATATACTTAAAATTTATATATTTAACATTACTATTACTAATTCAATAAAAAATAAATAGACATTTAGTATAGTTATAACTATAAAAGAAACTACACATATATGAAGAATTATCCATTATTATTCATATTCTTGAACTTATCAAATTATTCAATCATAACTAAATTTTTCACCTTTTTTTTCAATATAAATAACCATATTATCTACAAGTATTCATTTTCTATTTTACTAATGTGCACATATCGATACAAAAGTCATCACAAACATTTTATTTCATTGTTATGTGGTGACCAACTATATTGTCCTGTTTTGATCTTCACTTCTCTTTTATCAATTTTAAAAAATAGATTTATTCTTTTGTTTTTCATCAATATACCTATTTAAAAAATAAGTTTAAGACTAACAAATAATTTATCATAATCTAATAAAAAATTAAGAGACAACAAAAAATTATGATAATTAAGTCCACTTAAAAATTGTTTATAAAAAATCACATAATACATTATTTACTCTTCTATATTCATAAAAAATAATATACAAAATGTCATGAGATAAAAAATAGTGTTAAATATTAAACAAGTATTTCACTGTCAAGTGACACAAGTTTTTTTGTTTAAAAATGGAAGAAAAGATATAAAGAATGAGAAGAAAAATAATGAGTTTCTATTTAACTTTTTTTTTTTCTTTGGTAACAAAAGAAATTAGATAAATGTGAGAGATGACTACAACATATGAAAAACTCGAAAAACAATAAGAAGAAAAAATAAAAATTATCTTAATAATTGTTTTGATTTATTATATTTAATTTTATATTTTTTTATTTATTAACATTAAATATCATACTTTATAAAAGAAATAAAAATAATAATTAATTTAATTTTCATTAATTTTTTAATATAATACTATCTAATTTTAAAAGATATATTTAATTTAAATAATTTAAAAATATATAGAATTTAAAAAAAAAATACATATAGTTTAAAAAAAATTGAAAAAAAAATTGGAAAAGTTTGGGGGGGCGTGGCCCGCCTGCTTCTTATAAGCTCCGCCTCTGCCTCCATCTATGTGATTTATAAACTTCCTATAAATCAAATGTTTATGATTTACATGGATGTGAAAAAAAGTATACCTCTATATGAAAAAATAGATACTCTCAAAAGTATATAACATTTTTCCCTTTGCTCAAGTAATACTCAAGTTAAATTAAAAAGTCAAATCAAGCTTCTTAACAAGTTACCTTAATTATAAAACAACAACTTCCTCGTTCAAAATTTTAATACATTATCATATTTGTAAATATACTTATTTGTAAAGTTATGCTTCTACACAATTTATCCATTTAAGTTAATTTTTCAAAAATCTACCCCATATCAATAAATTTCATGTTAAATAGTCAAAGAATATTTAATACATAACTTAACTTATGTATTTGAAGTAAGTTTTACATAAATGATGTTCAATAGATTAATAATTACGGATCAAGTATTTAACTATAACTAATAGTCAAAATACAAAACTTTTTGAATTGATTAGAAATTGGATTGGTGACCTTAATTTTTATATTTCAATTGTTAAGCTTTTACACTTAGTCAACAATTATACTTAATATTTAATTGTAAGTTACTTTTCTTGACTTCCGTTACAAAATAATTAATGCATATTGCATTATATAATTTATAAAAAAATATTATAACAAAAAAATTTAGATGTATGAATTTTCTGTAAAAAATAAATAAAGTGAACATGTATATTATAGCAAAATATTTTTTCTTGAAAAAATATGTGTAAGGATTGGTATAATTGTTTCTGTGATTGCATTGGAAAGAAGCAAATGTACAATAAATAGAGATTACAGAAATTCTAGAACCTATAATTACGAAATTACTAAATCAATCTAGAGGCCGTAATCAATGAATGAATAAATAAGAGTTGATGCCATGTAAGGATTGGTATAATTGTTTCTGTGATTGCATTGGAAAGAAGCAAATGTACAATAAATAGAGATTACAAAAATTCTAGAACCTATAATTACGGTCTGCAAACCAGGAACAACCAAAATATCTGGAAGATGTAGGGTAGAGTTCAAGCGACGAGAACCAATATGACAGATAGGCAGAACATTACCATTTCCAATAAGAACTTTCTGATTACCAGAATATGGTTCCATGCCATCCAACGTTGAAGAACTTGGCGTCATGTGAGCGGAAGCACCGACATCCAAGTACCAATATGAGTTGTTAGGAGAATTGGACTCACAGTCGAGATTGTTTTGCCATCTCACTTGATAAACTTGTATAATGTCTTTCATGTATCACAGTTCAGAAAGTACATTAGAGATCCTACTCATGTGCTGGAGGAGGACGATGTAAAGGTGCACTAAGATCTGCTTATTGGAGTTGGACTAGTGAGAATCCTGAATTCTCAAGTTAAACAACCTAGAGGGAAGGAGATCCAAAAGAGATGACGTGGGAGATGGAGATCTCATGAAGAAGTGGTATCCTCACCTATTTCCTGGTAAGTCCAATTTTCGATGACAAAAATTTTATAAGGTGGGAGAATGTAAGACCCGCAAAATTTAATTAATTAAATAAATAAATAATTAATAAATGCGGGTAGCGGGAGCCTTTATGACATTAATTATTGATTGGTATGATGTGGAATAAGTACTAGATCAAATGGTTGAGGGGAACTTGATTATGTGAGAGGACTTGCCATTTATGTGTTATTTAGTTGATTAATATTTTAATAATGTGCTTGATCATGTTGAGTGATAATATAATATTGGAATTTTAAGAATTATCACAAAACATGAATTGGTTAAATGGTTGTGTATTAATTTGACATTGGCATGGTTATGGGTTCAAATCTTGGTAAGAACTAAATTAAATTTTATTTTTGCCAAATTTTTTTGTGGCATGAATGTGAAAGGGCATAGGAACCCTAACTGGCCAAGGAGCAGTCAAGAGGGGCTGAAAAACATTCCATAATGATCCATTGAATGACAATTACCACCAACATTAAACCCATTTTTTGTTGGATATTGGAGGGTATTGTAAGGTGCACAAATTCAAAGAAAAATAGTGATTAGTGAGTGGAATAGAGGAGTTGGACCATGGGAGAGCTAAGAGAAATCATTGGTGATCAAAGAAGGAACTCTAGCATTGTCTTTAAGTAAGGATTTCCAGGTTAGGGGACCTGGAACCGTCTATCTTAATTCATAAATTGATTAATTGTATAACATGTATGAATTATTCGATGTATATATTAGCAGGCTATTAGTAGCCGCTAGGCGATTCATGCATATGGAATGGTTTCTGGGTTCCTGTAAAGGAACCGTCTAGGGGCATAACTCTGACCGTCAGGCGACACATGCCTGTCACCCAGTTTTTCTAGGTTTTGAATAAAGTGTCTGGCGGTGATGAACAATCGCCTGGCGACGCGAGCCAGAATGGTTCAATTTTCATGTTTTGGGCTTTCTGGGCAAGGTTTGATTGGTGGAAAGGGCACTTAGATCATTAACTAGTTGACTGGAAGTGAACAATTGTGAAATCATGATGTGATAAGGGGAAATTGGATGATTTGGGGCACATTCTCGTTCTAGTGGTTTGAATAATTGGGAATTCTAGGTTTAATGATCAATTACAACGATAATTGGACTGAGAGTGAACTCTTGTATGTTAATTTAATACTCGAGTGTCTGTAATTACCTTATCACGAGACAAATTGGTCAAATTAGGATGAGGGCGAGTTAGGGTCTCAAGGTGCAGGAAATTCTAGAGATTTTCCAGAATTCGTATGCATCGCTTGGCGGCGCAAACCAGAAGCATGGTGTTGTGTGTTGACGTGCAGTGGGGGAAATTCGGAAATTGACCATAGAACATTTGGAGTATTAAAAGAAATTTTGGATAGGTTGGATAGGGGCTAGGAGGAAAGGTAATGCATGAGATGGAGAGTGCAAGGATGTTAAGCCGTGAATGTTGGATACATATGGATGTTATGATAGTGGATTTCAAGTTAACTAAACCAAAGTGAGGTTTGACAGGAAGGCAAACTGTGATTTTAGAAGGCGATGTTAAGTGAAGTTGCCTAAGCTAGAAGTGAAGTGCAAATGTGGATAAGTTATAATGATTATGTTAGTTGAAATTTTTAGAGGTCTAGGTCCTATTTGGAGTAAATGATAGAGTATAAGTATCATGGGATTAACAATGGTAGATTATGAACTCGGAAGGTTGAATTTAAGCAAGTCTAAGCATGGGAAATCTTGAATTTATGAACCTAAAGGGACTTAGGTACATTGGTAATGAGCTACAAATGTTAGAATCAATGGGGGTTTTGATACCCAGCTTAGAGTGTTCAATCTGACCTGTGTGCCTGAAAAACCAATACTGCGTAAGTACTGGTGTATCGCCTGGCGGTAGGATATGCTTCGCCAGGCCATAGCTACAAAATCATAGGTGACTAGGAACGCGTGGCGCCTAACGACAGAGTTAGTTCCGTCAGGCAATAGGTGTGGAGACAGTAACATCCCTAAGGAATATTACTGATATTAAATAAATAAAATTCGAATTAAAATAAATATTGCATTGAATATAAACTATTTCCCAAAAATGCGGGAAAATAAAAAAAACCATAACTGGTACCATACATAATTCGAATGTACAATATCGTTATATATAAATGTTATTAAAGTTCAACATAAAAATATTTACAACAAAATCAAAACAATAAAGTTTCTTTCAAAATCCCAAGTAGCTCATGCTCTCCGTCTCTAAGCATCTTCTGGCTCACCTCTCAAATCATCTGCTCCCGGATAACAAGTTATTCGATCATCGCCATACACACACAGATAGGGTGAGCTGTGCAAAATATAAATATAAATAGATATATGAAATAAACATGTTTCCCAACCCAAAATAACAGAAATACAAATCTCATAATTTTCAAATCACTCGACCATGACCTCATAGTCCTTCATGAGTCATATGCATGAACTAGGTCTTTGGGACTTCCTTACTCCCACGAACTAACTCATTCGTGGTCCAACCCTATGAGCCTATCCCGCTCATAGTCCTGCCCTACAGACTACTCGTATGTAGTAAAACATTCAAGTCTCATACTTGGACCCTGGCACGCACGCAATCACCATATTATGGACTCCTCGCCCAATAGTAGCCGACGGGAACATAACAGTTCCTTGCCCATTGTGCGCCCGACACATGCAATCACCATACTAAGGACTCCTCGCCCATTAGTAGCTGACGGGAACCCAACCAGTTCCATGCCCATCATGTGTCCGACCACCAAGCACATCCCAGACCTTTATTGGACTTAGTCCTTCAAGCCCAAACACCACACCACATGCATATACATCCTATACATAGGATAAAGAAACCACATCCCGTAACACAAGCACACACAAAGATGAACTTTTGCATAACCTTGCTTAAGCTAGGGACTCTCGCCCAAGCTAAGCCCTCAGCCTCGCTTAGGCTAACTCACCTCGCCTGAGCGAGCTTAAAACATCAACCTCATCACGACATCTCGCTTAGGCGAGATCATCTGTCGCCCAAACTCCTATTCCCATCTCGCCTGGGCTAAAATGCAAGCAAAGTATAATACATGATCACGACATCTCGCTTGAGCGAGACCCTGGTTCGCTCAAAACCCCCAAAACTCCTTGCCTGAAACCCTCGTCCAATTCATACAAGTGCACAACATGACTTTCCCTATAATCTCATTCAACCAAATTTTAGACCACAGCACATACCACCCGAATTTCTCAATCAAACAGGACCCAATTGGCCAAAACACAGCAACATACAATATTGAAAACGCTAGTGAGTGATGCTAGGTTTTCTTTACCCCTTCACATTCATACCACAACTAATAGTTAGCTTATTCTTTGCCCACCAAGGTTTGAACCCGTGACCTTCCACTCATAAGGCCAAAGCCCAATCAATATGCCAATTCACATTTGGTGATACCCTCCAATCAAAAACAATTTACATCATCAATCTCATACTCATACATATTATTAAAAATTAAAACAACAACACATAATTTACATACATAGGACTCGAACCCAAATCCTTTCACACAAGCAAAGTACTCTCAACCATTTGAGCTAGTACTTTTCCACGTCACACCAACCAACAATTAATGCCAAAAAGGCTCTTTCTACTCGTATTTATTAATTAATTAATTATTTAATTAATTAATTTCACGGGTCTTACAGAGACAGTGGGTGCAGAGGTGCTTGGCATTTGGCAATATGTGTCCCCTACCAAGCGATCTGGAAACATGTAGCACCTAACGACTCGTGAGCAACGTTAGGCGATACTAGAGCAACAGAAATTGTGTTGCATGTTTTGGATGTGTGTGATCTACAAGGTTTTGATGATATCTCGAAGGTGAGCTTGCTGGTGTTCCTTGAGTTGTGGTTTAGAACGTATTCCTTGAGTTGTGGCTCTGGATAGGGGTTAAGCATGTGGCATTCCTCGAGTTGTGGCTCAAAATGGCATCTCTTGAGTTGTGACTCGGGATAACGGATGAACATGAGAAACTCTTTAGTTGTGGCTCGGGTTGGCGAGTGTTACCGGTGTGAGTGTGAATGTTGTAGCGCGTACGGATGTGTCCAATTAGACTGTCCTCCTCAGTATTAAGCTGACGAGTTTGGTAGTCTTAGGACATTACGAATGTTATTCCTATTGGGAACTCCACCTGACATTACGGAGTGTGGTTCGTAGCATGATTTCCCTCACGTGCTCTACCAGTTGTGGCTGGTAGATGTGGCAGCAAGACATCTCGAGGTATTCGTCAGAAGACGTAGAACATAGGTAACATAGTGGTGGCCATGTGATGTGAAACCAAAGGATGTGAATTTCTTTGGTGTGTGTGTGTGTGTGTGTATATATATATATATATATATATATATATATATATATATATATATATATATATGTGTGTGTGTGTGTGTGTGTGTG
>Ga0214542_1005865_pt1 | contig 22995 bp, 9 predicted proteins | sample CNSS1metaG_FD_160096 | JGI IMG/M metagenome (GOLD analysis project Ga0214542, IMG submission 160096) | Root nodule microbial communities from cowpea collected in UCLA plant growth center, Los Angeles, California, USA - CNSS1 | ecosystem: Host-associated > Plants > Roots > Nodule | place: USA...
ATATATATATATATATATATATATATATATATATATATATATATATTATAATAATTTATATTTAGTTTCACATTTTTTATAATTTCATATCACCAATTCACTTTAAATATTATAACCAAAACCAAATATTGTTATTGTAAAACATACTATAACCCTAAACATTCTTTTGTAATACTAAGATATTAAATTTGTTTTTTTTCGAAATAATAAATTCACTTTTTATCCTTCATGATAAGTTATAAGATGGAAATGTGAATTCCATGGATATTAATGTCTAATTTCTCATAAATTATGAAATATAATACAATAACATTTTTTATAATTAAAAAAATACTTATAACAATAACAATATTATCAATAATATATATATATATATATATATATATTAATATTTTTATGAAACTAGTTCCATCGTTTTTAAGTTTATGCATTATCCTTGATATATACTTTTTAGATCACTCATCATCTTTGATTTTTCAGACTAATATTCAAATTTCTAATTTATAAATAATAACAATCAACATATCATTAGTTAATTGACCAGAGAAATTTTTTTATGACCATTTGCACAGGATTTAAATATAAAGGAGTTAACTTTAATTTATCTAATCTAATCATAAAATATTATATAGTTATATAAAGTATACTTTTAAAAATAATTTCATAAGTTAAGACATATAACTAAATTACAAATTATATACATGTAAGTGTGCGCACAACTAACATTAATTATTTAATTATATATTAGTAAGAAAAAATATCATATTATTTATAATTATATTAACTTTCTTAATATAATTTAAAAAAATAATAATAACCCTAAACACATGAGTATGTTTCAATACCAACCACTACTTTTTATTATTAGTTTGTATTACATTAGTATTATTATTAACATTATTATTAAAAAAATTATTATTATTCTGAAATAAATATTATTTATTACTAAGAATACTTGTGATTAGTTATTTAATTATTTTTATACGGTTATTCTTTTTCACATAATCCATAATATTATTATTATTTAAATAATTTGAATTATTATTATTATTATCAATGTTAATATTAGTATTAATAAATATTCAGTATTATTATTACTTTTATTATTAATATTAATGTTATTAATAATATTACTATTATTTTGTATTAGTATTATAATAATTATCATTATCATTATTGTGATCGTTATTCTTCTCATTATCATATTGTTAAGAATTTTTAAAATATCTTATGTTTATATTTTATATTGAAAAGTGTAAACTCCACTTCAACTTTTTATATGGTTTAATTACCATCAATCAATTTTATAATTTAAAACAAATAAATGTACATCTAAATATTATCAAATTATTTATTTGGATACTATATATAATTATACATCATTATAATATTTAAATATAACAATAATTAAATCAATATTGAATTAACGGCTTTCGATCCAATGCATTTTCATATTATATACAAACAAACTTATTTTTCCAGGATGAAAACAAGGTAACGAATTTTGTAATTATTTAGTGCACAATCTTTTTGATACAATCATGAAGTTGTCTTTTCCTTTCTCACCTAGGGTTAAACTTTTTCTTTGAATGCAAACAAATCCCCCAAACAGTTTTTTTTCCAATTAAAACATCATTTTCCATCTATCACTTTCAATGTTTGTAATTTTGTATTCCAATATATTAAAAAAAAACAATTCCTCACTTTTGCAACTATATTTAAACTTTTAATTATCATATCCCTCCAAAGATTATAATAACCAATAATCATGTGACATTTAATACATAAATATCACAATAATAATATTATTTGTAACCAATTTATTTATTAGTAAGCAATTAAAAAACATAATATTTTATTATTCCATCTAACAAAATATCTATTATTATTTGTAAGAAATTTTAGAGTAATTTATTAAAAAATATAATATATTTTTATTCCAAATAATTAACAAAATATCTAAAGTGATTTGTAATCAATTTTAAATTACTTTATTAAAAATTATAACGACAAATATTAAAGTAACATTTATCCATCATAATTCTAATAATATATAACTCTAATATTCATTATTATTATTATTCGTGTAAACAATAATATTGTATAATAATATATATAAAATAATTATTTACTTTGAATATAAATAATATTTTTTTATTTTACAAATATAAAATTAAAAGAAAAAGAAAAAAATACACCCCGTGTGTACGCCCGATTATAGCACTAGTTTTCATTAAAGCACATGTCCTAATGATAAATGTGTATGGTATGTATCGTGGTTTATTTAATTATATTCTTTTTTTTTATTTGTTTTTAATTTTTAATTTTTTATAAAATGTGTCAAATTAAAGTTTTGTCATCTGCGGTTTTTTTTATCTTTTTCAAATTTTTAAATTTTTAAATTTTTAATTTTTTTAATTTGAAAAAAAAATAAAATTGTCAAATTATGATAATGTCACGTGTCAATTATTTATGCAAAAAATCTTAATTTTGATTTATGTTATTCATATTAATTTTAGTTCTAATTTCCTTTTGCATCGTATTTCTTTTTAATTTGGTCACCTCGTGGTTTTCAATTTTAATTTTTAACTTTTTTTTCTTAAAAAATAACTTACATGTGTCAAATTAAGTTTGGTCAACTGTGAGTTTGTTGATCTTTTTTAAAAAAAATATTTTTTTTAATTTAAAAATAAATTGTCAAATGTTAAAATATGGTTACGTCACGGATAAATTGTTTATATGAAAAAATTTAATTTGATGTTTGTATTATATTTGTTATTTTGTCTCAATTTAGTCCTATTTTTTTTTAAACCGGAGTAATCTCACCATTCTAACTTGAGACAAAGTTTACTTTTATATAAATATTATAATGATATTTTTATTATAATTTTTTTTAACCAAATTAAGTTTATTTAAATTTAAATTTTGCATTGAACTTTATTTAAAATTTGTTTTAATAATTTCTAGACAACTTTATAAATTTAAATGTAAAATTTTTGAACAATTTTATAACAATTACAAACACTTAAATTTTACATGTGAAATTTGTAATTGTTTTAAAATTTTACATTTGAATTTATAAAGTTTTCTAAAAATTATTAAATCAATTTTAAATAAAGTTCAATGCAAAATTAAATTTAAATAAATTTAATTTGGTTAAAATTTAAAAATATCATTATAATATTTATATAAAAGTTAAATTTGGTCTTAATTTGGAAGGGATGAAATTACTCCGGTTTAAACAAAAAATTAAGACTAAATCAAGATATGTCGCAGTTTTTTTTTTTTTAAAAATAAATTAAAAAAATCAAAAATTAAAAAATTAAAAAAAGTATAAAAAAAACTACAAGTTGACATGTTGCAGAATTCTAATTTGACACGTGTCAATTATTTTTTTAAGAAAAAAAAGTAAAAAAATAAATAAATCACGTGTTAATACGTGATACACAGTTAACGTCGTTAGTGGTGCCCGAACAGAAATAACCAAATCAAAACAAATTTTAAAAAATAGGACTCAATTCTTAAAATTTGATGATCCAATTGAGATTTTTGAAAGAAAACGAAGACCTTCTGAGAGATTAAACTTTTTTATTTATAATTTGATTATATGATATGATTATTGTTGTCTACAAAGATGATAATATGTATTAAAGATAAAAAAAATTGTATTCAAATATCCATAAGTAAAATTTATAATGGATATCTTTATTTAATATGTACATGTAGCGGGTATTTAATTATTCTCTTGCTAATGAGATAAGTATGAATATCATTGTATCTAATTTGCGATTATTTGTGCCTTTAATAATTATTGATGAACTTGATTTAATTTTTTTTCTTTAATATACAATTTTATTTGAACTATACTTTAAAATTAATTTGTTGGAAACGGGTATTCTATGTCTGAATAAGTTGTTGTGAGGTTACATGATACTTTGGATGTTAAGTTGTTAGAGTTGGATAAAATTCATATAGATGACAAGAATGTTGATATGATGACTAAGGTACTACCAAGCATATTCACCGAGCCACCCGAGAAAAATTATGATTCTTGCTTCGTGTATCATTGGAGCAGGCTGAAACTTTAACATAAGGTTTGTAGCACATGATTCTCCATCTTGACACTTGGATTGTGAATTGAAGGTTTGTGATTAGAGAAATCAGTTTCGCACTATGACTCTATTTTCGATTTCTCTTTTTTGATTATTCATATTTGAGAGTATTATTGTTTTGATGTATTGGCTAATTATAGATAATTGTTTGTGCTTTTTTATTTAACTCTTTTATAACCATATTTGATCTTATAGAACTTGATTGACTCACTTGTGTTGTGTTTGTGGATTTTTACTTTTCATATTAAGAGGATTTTCACACATTAAAAGTATTAGTGTTCTATTGTTGTCATTTTTAATTATTATTGTTTTTTATAGATTCTTGTAAGTTTGAAAAAATTCTTTTCGTTGCATATTTTGATATTTTTGGTTGTTTTGTTTTGCTTCTCATCAATTTCATTGCATACCTTTCATCTTTTATTCTTCTTTGATGTGTTTTCCTTAAATAGTTCAACAATTATAATATTTACTAGTAGATTTTTTTAAATGGTCTATTCAAAATATGAAAATAAATATATTTCCATAATGGTTATTCAAGAATCATTTTAATAAAACATGGTGACAATTATGTAATTAAATTAAACTCTCTAATGATAATTGGCTAAGAATTATCGTTGAATGACCAAAATTGACATTTAAATGAAATAAATTCTCACTAAAAACTAAATCGTAAATTAATATATTAATACATTTTATATTATATTTTGGAGAAAATTAAACAAATAAAAAAAGAAAAAAGTTCAGAGTCGACATTACTTGAAAACCAAAACAAACGAATAAGTTCGGGGAACAACTCATCAGTGAAAAAGATCGCTTAAGTACCATTTTCACATAATTGATAATTGATGAATGTCACCACGAATGTTAGTTCAACACTCTTTGAACATACTTTTTATCCTCGTTTGAGTTCCATAGCAACACTCAAACGATGAACATAAAGGTTATTTTGAATTTATAGCAAAATACCTTCTCATTCAAACTCAACTAACAATCACACTTCATAGCTAAGCATCCAATATTCAAGCAGGGCCTTGGATTTTAACATTGAACAGAAATTGGCATGAAATTTTTTTTAAAACATGCAATTTTTCTTGCTTTAATTAATTTGCAAACGGTAATAAATAAATAAATAATAAGTAGAGGTGTAATAAAATTGTCAAGAATTTGGTAAAAAAAAATTGTTAAAAATATTGGTGATAATTTCTTGTAAATTATTATTCATAGGAAAAAATTTATAAGTATTTCTCAGAAAAAAAAATTCCAAAATAAATCTCCAAGTTTTTCTAATAGAGACCTTTGTGAATTAGGTTCATGCTTTTGCTTCCTGCACCTCCATGATACTACTTGCACCTCTACACAACGCGACTTGTTCTAGAAATCGCGTTTTGAAAAATATCTTATATGTTTCAAAAAAAAACTTGTTCTGAAAATTCAATTGTGAAAAGTATCTCATATTCTAAAAAACTTATTTGGAAAAACTTATTCTCAAAAGTATCTCATATATTTCGAAAAGTTTATTGTTTTGGAAACCTGATTTTGAAAATATTGTTTTGCAAAACTCTGGAATAGGTAATCCAATATATCATGAAGGGTAGAATCGTTATTTAAAACTCATGTAAGTGAAGGTAGTAATTATGGGGGTGGAGGAAGTAAAAGCCTTATGTTCAAGAGGTTGTTTATTGAGCCCTTAGTGAGCCATATGACACAGATTGTAATAAGATCATATTATGTTAACGTTTTTAAATAGAGTTTAAGAGACAAATATCTTTTACATTCATTTGATAGTAATAATACTCGCCATTTTTCGCTTTCTTTTCTCTTAGAAATATAAAAATTCACTTTTTTTATAACTATTTTACCATTATAACGTGTTATCAAATAAATGTAAAATGTGTTAAAGTATCATTAACAGTAGCTCAGTTAGATAAGTTGAACAAAACATAGAACACAAGACATGTTGCAGTCTACGCTTACATCATTTGATGAGGAAAAGAACATGGAGTTCTTCAACAACACTAAGAACTAATATCAACAAGCCTATCAATTCATTCATCTTTCGTAACTCCCCTCTTCTCTTCCTCCCCACCATCTTTCAAAATGTGCGATGATACATGTTCATTGGCTTCTTCCAAATCTTCTTCCTTGTTCCTTTCTGTAGTTTCTTCCACGGGCTTGTAAGTGTAAAACCTAGCACATATCAAATAATAAACAAGATTTACAACTTGAATCCCACTAACAAGAAAGTAATAGTAGTCCAATCCACCCCTGTTAAGGTTCCTATCCGGAAGCCAGTTCCTCTCATTGCCAGTATACTTATGCACCAATGAAACCAGCAATGTGCCTAAGTAGTTCCCAATGGCTGTGGTTATGCAGTACAGTGCTGTAGCACTGCTACGCATGCTTTCAGGTGACTGCTCAAACAGAAATTCTAAATGCCCCACAGACATGAAAATTTCAGCCACCCCATGAAGAAAATACTGAGGTACCAACCAGAACACACTTATAGGAATAATGGCTTTTGGATCATCCAAGAGGTTAAATTTAGCAGCAGCTGATTTCCTTTTCATTTCAATCAGAGCTGCAACCACAGTGGCTATGATGTTGATGACGAAGCCTATTCCCATTCTTTGTAGGCTAGTGATTCCAGAAGGATTCCCTGTGAACCTACGGGCAAAGGGGACAAAAACACGTTCGTATAAAACAACTCCCGACATCATGGTCAGCACACTGAAAATGGACATACTGGCCGGTGAGATTTCGAAAGAGGGAGAGAGGTGGCGGTCCATTGAACGAGCTTGTAGGATCACAAAGCTGTGAAGATGTGATGAAGAAGTTATCAGCAGAATTCCAGATGCCCATATTGGAAGCATTCTGATGATAGATTTTAGCTCCTCAACTCTGTGGACAGTGACCAACTTCCATAAGTCTGGTGTTGCAGATGAATCTCTGGCTTCTTCCTCTGTAACAATTGCAGCCTTGTCCAACCATCTGCAAATCCAAGAATAGCCAACACGACATCATTATTATTCATGTTTTTTTAAGGATTTGGTTTGAGTAAAGAATGGTAAGTATCTGACTCACTTATATTGATCAGAGTGTAGAAGCATGCCTTCCAGAGCAATAGGAGCATCGAGTTCCCAATTGTGGTACAAAAACTTGGGATCTTCTGGTAAAGTCTGGTTCCTTTTCTTTACAGCTGCTGCGATTACCTGGGCCAAACGAACCAAAGGGCTTCCTTCTGGTTTGACGGTCTTATAGAGTGGTGAACCCAACACAAAGGCAATGATGGAGATCATCATAGCAATGCTTGGAATTCCAAGGCCCCAACCCCATCCCATGTTGTCTTGAATGTAAACCACAATTGTCAAGGCACTTAGAGAAGCAAATCCCATGCTGAAAAAGTACCAGTTGAAGAGGTTCCATTTCCTTGATGCAACACCGGTTTTGGTCATGTCGAACTGGTCTGCTGAAAAGGGAACAACACAGGGTCTGATGCCACCTGATCCAACAGATGTGAGGAGGAGAGAGATGTAGAGTATCCATAGCTGCGAGGATGTGGCTTCTTGGCAGTTCACTTGTGTAGGACATGGTGGAGGTCGAAAATGTGGCAGTATAGCTGATACAGTGATGCTGAGCAATCCCTGTAGCAAGAACAATAGTTCAGGGTGTACTCAAATGAAAGATGCTGATAATTGAAATCAGTTGTTTGAATCTTGAAAGTGTTGTGACTTTCAAGTTTGAGAGTTTGAAATAAGTGTTTGATATTTTTTTGAATTAGGTTAGGAGTAGAGTAATGAAATGAGAGTTGATTAAGATTAGATTATAGGGGAAAGGAAAGGGTAAGAAACCAGTTCATAAATGAGAGAAGCAACAGTAATGGTCCAAAAGCGTCCAGCAAAGGAATCTGCTATAATGGCACCAATGAGAGGGGTGAAGCTAGATGTTCCACCAAAGTTTGTCAAAGTGTTTGAGGCAGCCACCAATGGCATGTTCAGCTCTTGGGTCAAGTAACTTATCAGGTTACCATGAAAACCAGCACTTGCAAATCTGTCACACACTTCGTTTGCTGCATCATTCGTATCAAATTTGTGTTAAGAATATTTGGGTTTTGGACACTGCACCATAGTTTTTTTGCTTTTTTCTTTTCACTTGTTAGCTTCTGAAAGTATGATCTTCAAGAGGTGTTTAATAAGTCTAGCTTTACCCGAAAAAAGAAGTAAATGTGTTGTTTATTAGTTCAAACTTTGCTATTAATAAGTCTCTTCATGAAAAGTTAAAGAAGAAAGATGCTTCAAATGCTAAAGAAAGATGAAAACTTACTTGTTCAAGTGTTTACTATATCAATATATTTTTCATCTGGTTTTTAGTTTAAAAACTATTTTTTATATATATATATATATTTTTTACAAAATTACTAATTGCACAAGTCATCGCGGTAAAATGATATATGAGATAATTAATGATGTCGAGAAAATAATTTCTTTTCTAAATTAATACAAATTTTTAGACAAATTAGCCTAATCGGGAAAACAACTTCATATTCTTAAAAAAATTGTTTTCTTTTAAACCCTTGTAATTAAATATTTCATGATACAACTTTTGACCGTTCTTATAAGAAGTCTTTGAAAGATGTGTCTTGCTCATTTTTATAACATTAAATATATTTTATAAAATTGCCCTCGAGTGAATACATATGAATTAATTAATTATGTAAGATGATTTCGAGCAAAGAATGTTTAGTCCGTGTTTATCTTATAAAAAACTGTGGTAGAATTAATTTAAGTAATAACAAAAGTTTCTAAAATTTTAATAACATTATTTTTTACCAGAAACAGTGTTTATTAGAAAAATATAAGTATTTATAACAATATATTAAAAAAATGTAAATATTTAGTATAAATTACTTAAATATAATATAATATAGCTAATTTCATTTAGAATGAAATAAGAATTTCAGTATGCTATTTATAAGATCACTACTCCAGATATTCTAACTGTAGATTAAGAAAATTAGATTTTAATAATTTTAAGAATATAAAAAAAGATCATACAAAGCATTAAACGATTTAATATCATGAATCACTGTTGTAGTTGGTAATAAACTTTAATATTCTGAAATATTAATCATTATCTTTAACAAAGGAACATCTCGGGTCTACTAAAACCCTTAATATCATCAAATAAATAAATTAAAATTTACCTAAAATATAATAGTATAACATCAAAGCTTAAATCGTGAATAAGTTAAAAAGTGTCTGCCTCTCAATTATATTGTATTAAACACGTTAGGATTTAAATAAAAAAATTAAATTAAGCTATTTTTAATTGAAATTAAAAATATATATTGTAAATTTCAAAACAACTAGTATAAGTCGAGGTTAATTTTTCTATAAAAAAAAACCCAAATTTTCTGTTCTAGTGCACGTGAAAACCGTTTGGTTCCGTGGGTTCAGTAAAAGTGCTTGAGTATTTCAAAGGAAAATAAAAATCTTTCTCTGATTAATTAAGTGAAAACTACTCTTTCTTCCTCTCTCTCTATTTATATATATATATATATATATATATATATATATATATATATATATTTTTTTATTATATAATTAATTTAAAAATACTCGACACACTCTAGTTTAAAAGAAATGAAAGGTATATGAAAAAAAAAATTATTTGAATAGAAATTCTCCTACGTTTAAACTCGACCGTCGCTGCTCATTTTTTTTCGTCTAACCACCAAAACTGAGCTATTTGTAAGAATTATTATATCAAGAAAATAATGATAATGAAAAGAAGAAATTAACCACATTACTCTTTTTTTTTTTATTTTGTAAAAAATTAATAATATTTTCTGGTTAATGAGTTTGAACAAATTCATGAAAACCGAAAGTTAAGAAAAGGTAAAACCATTTGATGACTAATTAGTAATTTTTATAAAAGTAAAATAATTTTAACAAAATATAAATTTTATATTTTTAAAAGAAAAAAAAGGATAAATATGAAAAATGTTAGTGAAAGAAGGTGTAATGTCAAAAATAACAGTAAAAAAAAAAGACAGAAAAAAATGAAGGAGAAAGAAGAAGTGGAACTGACCAAGGATGAAAGGTAACGTTCTGATGCCTCCTCGTCGATGTTGGGTAGTCTTGGCTTCTTTCTGAGCACCGATTTCCTCACTGTTCTTGGCGCTCTTCTCTATCTCCATTTTTTCTTCTTCTCACTTCACTCCAGTTACTCACTGTGTATTGTAGTGTACCCAGTCATGTGGGTCTTGTCTTCTCTTCTGTCTCTCTATATATAGATTTGTGAAAGATGAACACTTCACTCTCGTGGGGTCCTATCAATATAAACTACATTTCTCTCTATTTTATCTTAAGATTACTTTACCAAAAATGTTTGGGTGAATTATGTATTTGGATACGCCAAAAGTACTGTGATATTCCCTCACCACTTGTAATTTATTATTGCACAAAATGTTTCTGACCCATTTTCAAGTTATGCTTGTTGCGCCATGTAACTTTCTGATATTAAATTCTAGCACATAGTTTGCTTCAGGAAGTGGAAACCTAGGATCGGAGCTATAAAACCCCAAAGAAAATACCACAAATGAAAAAGTAAACAAAAGAACATTTTATGGACTTTAAAGATTTGCATATAAATTTATAGGTGATCACAGTTTATACAAAATTATGTGTAGTGAATATTTTATTCTATTTTTATATCTAATTGGTTATGTTAAAAAAAAATGTAAAGGTATGATCCAGCGTAATATTTTATTGATGTTTTTGTTTTTCATTATAATAGAATAAATAATTGAAACAAAACATATTAAAATAATAAATTCAGTAAAATTAATTAATTAGGATTTTGATATTTGTGAATAAATTTATTTTATTTTATTTTTGTTTTAAATTATATATTTTTCATTTATTAAGATTTTATAATATTTTTTATTTTATTTTAAAATTTATTTTAACTCAATTTATATTTTCTTAAATTATTTTTTCTTTAAATTCTCTTACAAAATTATGGACATAGGTAAATATAAATAATCAACTTTTATTTTATAATGGAATACTCAGTTTTTAACTAAACAAATTATTTAATAAAAAAGTAGATGTTTAAAACTTTCTTAATGTTATAAAATAAAGCGTGTAATAGAGAGAAGAGAGAAGAATAGACAATAAAAGGAAGAATATAGAATGAGAGAATAGAGAGCAATTTCTCTCTATTATTATTGATAGGAAGAGTTTTATTTATAGATACAACATGTAATCCATAAAAGAAACAAATCAACTTAATTTAATACAAATATTTACGTAAAGATAATAATGAATCATATGAGTATCAATCATATGAGTAAATGTATCAAATTAATGGACAATAATTAATTCATAACACTCCCCATTGAGTGTGTGTCCATTGATAAAAGAATGTACCTTATTAAAACCTTATCAGGAAAGACCCTTTGGGATAAAAACCTAATGAAGGAAAAAGAGTACAACATTTTGTATTCTTTAATACAATATTGTTCATCACATATTCTATTTCTCTCCCTCATGTAAACTTACATCATTAAGGTGACAGAGTCCGAACTTGTGAATCATTTGCTCAAAAGTTCTTCTTGGCAAAAACTTCATAAATAGACTTGCCATATTTTCACATGAATGAATTTTTGGATATCTATATCGTTCTTTCAATTGAACAATACACTATTGTCTTCATATATGATTGTTGATTCCATCTTTGTCGGGGATAGGCACAAGTTTCTTGCACATGTTGAATTATAGACCTTAGCCAAACATATTCACAACTTTCCTCGTAATTCTGTATGATTAGACAATGTTGCTACTATGATTTGTTTCATATACCTTCATGAAACCATTGTGCTACCATATGTGAACAAACATCTTGTTTATGATCAACCATTATGACATTGTGAGAATATGTAAAATAACATGTATATACATAACCCATTTGTCTGAATCTGAATAATTTGGATGGAATAAGCTCATATTCATAGTACCCTTAAAGTAAAGAAGTATATGTTTTACTCCAAACCATTTTCTTTTTGTAGTTGAAGAACTATATTTTGCTTAACAAATTTACAGCAAATGCAATATTAGATAGAGTATAATTAACAAGATACATTAGTGTTTCTATGACAATAAGATATGGTGCTTCTAGGCCAAGAAGATCTTCATCATTTTCTTGAGTTCTAAGAAGAGACTTTATCAACATCTAACAACCTCACAACTATTGGAGTGCATAATGGACATGACTTGTCCATTTAGAACATTTTAAGCACCTTAATTATATAAGCTTCTTGACGTATAAAAACACCTTTATTTAAATACTCAATTTCTAATTTCAAATAAGACTTTGCCCTTCAAAGATCATTCATCTCAAATTATTTCTTTGAGTAATCAATTGCCTTTGTGAGCTCATTAGGAGTTCCAACGATGTTTATGTCATCTACATAAACAATAATTATGGCAAATTCATTTTTGGATCTTTTCATATAAATACAAGAACAATTAGGATCATTTCTATATCCTTATTTTAATAAGTACTCAATAAGACGGTTATGTCACACACGTTCTGATTGCTTTAATCAATAAAAGAGCATGTTCAATTTTATTGAATAACCCTCTTTAGAATTGGTCTTGTTGAGCAAATAAAATCCTTAGGGATTTTCATATAAATATGATTCTCATTCTCAAAAGAACCGTACAAATAAGTTGTAACATCATCCATTAGATGTAAATGCAAACCTTGTTGTGCAACTAGGATAATTGAATATTGCAATGTGGTTGCATTTAATACTAGTGAATATGTTTTTTTCACAAATCAATACAAGGTTTTGTGAACAACCTTGAGCAACCAATTGTGCTTTGTATCTAACAATTTCATCATTCTTAATTTGATTTTTGCGCAAAAATCCATATGTACCCAACGAGTCTCACAACTTCAGGTGTGCAACTATATGTCCAAAAACCTTTCGTTTAGCAAGCAAATATAATTATGCTTCTTTGCATATTTTCATTTTGCCCAATCTTTTCTTTGCCGACAATCTTCAATGATCATTGCTTATTGATCGTTATTGTCATTCATAGCATTCATTGCTATATTATAAGTAAAAGTTTCGTCAATGTTAACTTCATTTTCAACAATTTCAGGTACTTGAGCTTCTTCTGGAACCGAACCATTAATTATGTCAAATGAATCTTTTGAGATTTCAACCTTTTCGATTAGGTCATTTTGCATTTTAGCTCCCTTTCTCATTCAAGAGTTTTTATCTTTGGAACCAATAGGCCTACCACGCTTCAAGCGTGTCTTTGGAATTAACAAACCATAAGAGAATGTTGATAATTTCTCCAATATAGATTTTTTTCAACTCAATCGTAGAGATATAAAGATATTTTATATCTTTTTTATTGTTTGTCTCAATAAATATCCATTTAGACAAATATCCTTGAAACTTAATAAGTTTCTATTCAACTTCTTGATAGAAGTATTATAGCTCTTCTAGAGCCTTCAAATATATTTGTAGTACTATAAATAATACTAACATTAATGTCTAACACTATCAATCAAGAGAAAAATTTATTACTCTTGAGAATTGTATAAGTTGTTGCACTATCCATAAGACACAACCTTTGATACTAGTGTCAACATTCGTTCTTCATATAAACGTAAATATCAATATGATTTTTTTAACACTCTCATAATCAATGAGGTGATCAATGTTTCCATTTGCTTTAGCAAAGAAAATAATAATATCAAGATGAGTAACATCCATATGACCATAATCAGAATCACCATCTTCATAAGCAAAATGTGTTTCTATGTTTTGGTGTACAATAAGTACAACTCAAATGGCCTTTACCACTGTAATGGTAATATATACTTTCAACTTTTTGTCAATATTTTCACATCTTCCTTTTCCCTTTTTCACATTATTGTACCACTTCTGGTGACAAAATGTGTCTTTGGATATTTTTTTTATAACCATGTTCATAATCAATATCACGATCACGATCATGAAAATATAAATCAAATGTTGTTGCATTCACTTATGGGAATGGAGCAAAACCAATCAGACATGTTTCATGATTTTCTATCAAAAGCTCATTGCTTTGTTCAGCCATCCAAAGGCATGAAATATGAAATTAATTCATAATATTTATTGTTGCATTCACTTCTAGGAATGGAGCAGAGCCACTTTAGGCGAATCTCATCACTTTAGGCGAATCTCATGATTTTTCATCAAAAGTTTCATTGCTTTGTTCAGTCATACAAATGCATGAAATAAATTCATAATATTTGTGAAATCTTTGTTCACAATATTGTTCTCGCACGAACAAATTAATTGCTGAGATGCTTTATTTCTTTATGTAGTGGTATCACCAAGTCTCATTGCATCTAAATGTATTTTAACATTTAATATCCAATACAAGTAATTCTTCCTTGTAATATCAAGGGTCACAAATCAAATTTTGCAACGTTTCGCGTGTTTAGAACTAGCACATAAAATAATAATGATAATATAGTCACCATCATAATAAAAAAAAAAAAATAAGACGAAGAAGAAAATCGATAAAGTCAAAGAATTCTTATCCCAATAATAAGAATATAAGATAAAATTGTAAATGAAGAAAAGATTAGAAAGAGCCTGGATTGAGACACGCAAAACATTGTCCTTCGAGAGAAAAAAAAACTTTCGCTAACTCTCAGTTTGTTGAAGCATCGTGTTGATAACGTGTTATAAAATAAAGCACATAATAGAGAAAAGAGAAAAAAATAGAAATAGAAGGAAGAATATAGAATGAGAGAATAAGGAGCAATTTCTGTCTATTATTATTGATAGGAAGAGTTTATAGATACAACATGTAATCTATAAAGGAAACAAATCAACTTAATTAATACAAATATTTACATAAAGACATAAAGAATAATTAATGAATCATACGAGTATCAATCATACGAGTAAATGTATGAAATCAATGACAATCATTAATTCATAATACTTAACATTTAGTTATGTTTCATTTAAATATTTTGATACTTTTAAGTTATTAGTTTAGAAAAATTATTATATCACACTAATCAAATTTCTTATTAACTCATTAAATACTACCTGATCAATTTATTATCTCAAAAGTGAATAATTATTTAATTATTATCTTGTGATGATTTTAACTAACTCGAGTGAAATAAAAAACCTGAAAATATTTCAAAATATTTTTTATTATTAATTCTAAAAATTTGAATTCAAAATACGGTAAAAATATATAAAATTAGACATAATAATAAACAATGTTAATATAAACATAATTTTAAAAGTTTTTAAAAAGTAATAATACAATACACATAAACAGAATAAGCACACTCATACCTAATATTAAAGAACTGACAAATACTTGCCTTTTTTTATTTTTCTTTGCAATTTGAGTTGTTTTGACGTGTCTTAGTAATTTGAATTCCTAACGGGTAGATAAAAATTTAATATACTTTTTCTTTGTGTTCTAGTAAGAAGTATGAATAGACTTATGTTCAAAAGTATTCTAATTAATTATATTATGGTAAGTTTCTTTAGCTTGGTGTATCGGCTTTGCTATATATAGGTGTTAGTTTTGATGGTTTTTATCTTTTATTCTTGTTTGAAGGCAAACAATAGATATAAAATTTTGTACTTTTTTTTTGCTATTATTTGTAAAAGAAGTTCTTGCTTAAAGATATTAAGTGGCATATTGGAAATCGATTTGGATATATTGAATTCAGTTTGTAATTTTATTTTTCATTTCTAGATGGGATAACTTTTAAATTACTTACCTTTAATTTTTAGAAGTACTAAGTTGATTTAATGGTTAAAAGGAAAAAAAAAGTAAGGAAAAGATTGTTAGTTAAATACGGGGATGACAATTTGGGGTGGGTCAGGCGGGCTAACCCGTAGGTTCGCACAAAAAAATGCGGGACAGGCTGGAATGTTGAAACTGCTGGCCCACAATGGCCCGTCCCGCATAGATTTGTAGCTCGCGTGGGCTAAAGGCGGAGTGCGGCAGTCTAACCTGTTGGTTCGCTTACAAAATTATATGTTCTTATTTTTTTAGTTTTCACATCAATCATCACCTTTTTTTTAAGTTTCTTTTATTATTATTATTATGTTTATGTTTATGTTTATGTATAATCATTGTATATAAGATAATGATTTTAATTATTGAATATAGAATATCCTTCTATGCATTTTTAGGTACATGTCTTGTAAGATGACATGTTGCGATTGTACTTTAGCTATAATCTTTATTGTTATTTTTTTTTTGTCTTTTGTTTAGGTAAACTAATTGAAATTATTTTAATAAAAAATGAATATCAATTATTATGAAAAAAAAAGTTTTTATTTTGCTCAACAAAAAATAAATATTTTGCTTATCACAAATGCAGGTCAGTCCGCGGATCTGCGTACCAACCCGCGAGACGGGACAAGGCGGGCCAGAAAATTGAATTCGATATTAAATTACGGGACGGACCAACCTGACATACACTTTGCTGGCTAAAACGCAAGATGACACATTTTGTCATCCTTAGTTTAATATCCGATACATAGAATATTAAAAAAAAATAATACATAGAATATTAAAAAAAAATAATGAGAAGTAATAACATCACAGTGAAGTCATCTAAAAAGTAAAAGAAAAATTAAGAAAACGAGGACTAGATCATAATTTAACCTTAGTTTAATGTTATTTTAGATATATATAAAAGTTGATTCGACGGTTTTGTCTAAAATAATCTAAAATGTAGAAAACGACCAATCTATAACACTTTTCTTTTTTAGTTTAGTAAACACAGCTTGTTTTCAATTTTTATGCATTCATGGATCATGCATGTGTAAATAAGTGAAACCCTTGCAAGGATAAAATGTATATAATCTTCACTTAGTATAGTTTTTCTTTTAATTTTACTAATTGTTCTATTTTAAATAGTATAATTTTTAATTTGAAGAAATGATTGAGCTAAAAGTTAGCATGGTGATGTAACAAACTTTTTTCTTTTATTATCTCATATTCATTACAATTTTTAGAACTGTATTGCTTTTATCATTAAATATCATTCATGATTGATATTATTATTCTTATATTCATTGTCTTTATTATCGTAACTGTATTGGAACTATATCACTAACACAACTATTAATATTATCAAGGTTGTTATGATTATTATTGTTGTTATTATTTATTTCACAACATTACTACTATCATAATTATATCATTTATGCTTGTTATTTTCATCAATTGTCTTCTTTATTATATCAATTTATGTTCTTAACAAAAATATTAACATTATAATGGTTTTTATGAACATTTTTAGTGTTATATATATATATATATATATATATATATATATATATATATTTGAGAGTGACATTTGTTCAGACCAATCACGGAAAATGAATGCATATTCCCAGATCTGTAGCTAATGGCAGAATAGGACAACCCAAAGAATATAAAATGAAAAATGAACAGTATGAAGGGTGAAGGAAGAGTGGAATTTATCATATACAAAAATATTGTGAAGAAAATATTGTGCTATATTTATTTAAAAAAAAATGATATTACCATAACGTAAAGAAGAAGCAATAATTTGCTATACCTAATCAAAATTATTGGTGTATGATAAAGCACTTCACCAAATAGTGTATGGCAGCAGTAGTGGTGGGTGTGAAACAATATAAAGAGAGAATGATAATCTTATCACACCAAATCCCATATTTTAGCTTTAGATTAGACGTAAGTGTATAGCTGCCACATTTGAACGAGGATTTCATGGACAAAAAAATAAACGCACAGAAACGTGTTGAAGCAATAGGGGGTGCCTAGAGTGCTTAAAAACAATAAAATTATGGATAAAATTGCCATTTGATAATTATAAAAATTTGACTATTTTTAATCCCTCTCATATTTCTTAATTGTGAGAAAGAAAAAAAAAAATTAAAGTTGGATAAACTGTGACGAAAATGTACAATGTTAGAAAGTATTTTATTTGATAATTCAAACTTTAGCTTTATTTCTCTTTTTTTCTTTTTAAAAGGTGGTTTTCTATGTATTCTATTTCATTCTATTAATTTAAATGAAACCTGGCATTAGGGTGTATTCCCTAAGTAAGCGAATTTGGGAGAATAGATTTGAGATTGAATTGTATATTTTTTAAAAAGATTTAGAACTCATAACAAATGAATTTGGAAGTAAAATTTGTGACTGACATAATATATTAAAATAATATTTTAATAGATATAAAATTAAAATTACCAAAATATTCTTAGTAAAATTAAGATTAAAAAAATGATATCTATAAAATATTTTTTTTAGTAATCCATGTGTGGATTGAAGCAAGCATGATTGGATCCACTCTCTCACAAAGTGCAATGGATTGGTTCTCCAAAGGTGAGAAGTAGATCCTCTATCACTCCAAGGTCTCATGGATTGGTTTCAAGTGAATAAATTTGATCCCTCTTCCCTTGAATTTTCCGTGGATCAATTCCAAGTGAAAGCATGACTTTTTTTTTTCTTTTAGGATAAAATGATATTTACATAAAGTATCCTCTCAAATCAATTCCAACGATACACAGTTAAAAAATCACCTTACCCTATAAATAATCATTTTCCTCACTTTCATATTCACTTAAACAAACATTCAAATCACCTTTTAATCCATCTTCACTAACACACAATCCTATAAAACAAACACAACATTAGTATTATGCATTTTATTGATAAAGAAATACTTATCATATTAAATCATAATGTTTTGTTTAATTTGAATTACTATCAATATTCTATATCATTTAACTGTTAAGGCAAGGCAAGTCACACTTTTTTTTAATTATTAGTTATTATAAAAATAATTACAACCGTCCTATCCTCTTTTTTATTGATTAAACGTGATTATTGTTAATGATAATAAAATTATATTTTTATAATAATATAATCTATAATTATTATAATTGCGATACTGACTTTTGTCCCAATGTTTTTTAATATCTCATTCCTTATAATGACATAACATTCCACTATTATGTTGTAATTGTATGTTGTTTCTAATAAGTAGTTGGTCTGAGGACAATTTTGATCATTATAATTTTTACCTTTAGTTTTAATAAAGAAGTGTCTTCGACATTAGTCAAAAGAACACTATTACTATTGATTAAGAAAATCATGGTTATGATTGATTAGGAAATAACTCTTCTCTAGCACCACAATAAAACAATTTCATTATTTTCACTTAACTTTGATATATATATATATATAATTATAATATATTTTTATCGTGAATTATTTTTAATTTTTTATAAAAATAAATTATTTTTAAATTGTCAAGCAACATCACTTATTTTTAAAGAAGAAAAAAACAATACAGATAGAGATAGAGATTTCTTTTTTTCTTAGATAAGATAAGAATTATAAATCCATTTTGCTCGGACTGATTAGATTTATATTCAATTTTCCCTATTAAGAAAAATACTTTTTTATTATATATTTACCGTATATGAAACTGATTTTCATCTGCATAAGTTATATATTGGTTTAAGTAGTACTTAATTCGGTTTATTTAAATAAAGTCTCAAATTAAAATTTTATGAACACATTAAAAATTGTAATTAGAGAAAAAAAAATCCACGAACTAATTAATCAAAATTTATTATAGAGATTGATGGATACTTCATATTATATAATTGTAAGAAAATATAAATTTGTTTTCCATGTTTCTAAACAATTTACCCTTTTACTTTAAACAAATATTTATCCTTTAATTACTATAAATTACACGTGATGACTTCTCACTTATTTTTCCATGGCTAGCTTGATTACAATTCACGATTTGAATAGCTTTTCAAATTGCTGTCTCGGGTTCTACTTCTCAAAACCTAAGAGAAAATTTCTATTACATCTAAAAAGTTTTATATTAATCTTAAGATATCTTTACAAATAAAATTGTGATATATCGTTCCTCGAAGAGATAATACTTAAAAAAAATTATTAATTGTAATGATAATAATATTAATTAAAAAAAACTTCAACTCAGAACATTTTCATTTCTTGATAGAATTTTAGTACATGAACTTGATTTAGTACAGTGAGAATCATGAAAGTGTTTTAAGATTGTTAAATGAAAAGAAAATCATGATTAGAGATGGGACAATGATTTCATTTTTGAGGTATTGTCTGTTTTAAAAGTGAAATTCTATTACAATTTTATTCTTAAAAGACGTCTCAAAAGATGGAGAGAGACAAAAATATATAAAATATATTTTATCTCGACTCTTAAGCGATATATAATTTATTAGATATACCAAAACAACAAAAAATAAATAAAAATAAAAATTAATTAATAAAATATAACTCATTCAAAATCAATACAAAGAATATAGATTTTTTTGACATCGCGGTTATTATTGTATTTTTAATGCAATAGAAATGATGAAATTGGAAAAGTTGTATATTGGTTGAGAAAAATAATTTAAATTTGTGATGACGTCCTGTCTTACGTGAAGTGAATTGGAATGATTGAAAAGTCAATATCTGCAACACTGTGTTGGGATTGTGATTGAAACAAGTTTGAATTGAGAGGTTATGTTTCCAAATAAGGACAGAAAATGCAATGTGGAAACATGAGAGTCTCACAGAAGAGGCCAATGTGTGGTGGTTTCTGCAAAAGTGATGTCCGTGAACACCAATCAGTCCCCACTTCTCCACCCACACATGGACCTTAGATTCTCTCCCAAATCAACTCTTCAAATTACCATTCTATATTCATTGCTTTCTTTGTTTTTCTTAGTATAAATTAACAACCAAACAAACTATATGTTTATCAAGGCCAAAGACAAAAAACAGCAAAACCTTAGATGTCCTCCATATAATCAATAACCAAGGATTGGTCTTTGTTTGTTTAGTGAAACTCATATTTTAAAAGAGTTGGATAAGAACATTAGTTGGCTCAATAAATGAAGACATTTTCATCCTCAAATAATAATAATGTAAAAGAAAAAAACTATTAATAGTCTCTCACATCCGTTAAAGATAACATAAATTTATTAACATAACTACAAACTTTATTTTATAAATTAATTTTATAAGAATTAGGTTAGACTTAAAATTTATTTTTGATATCAAAATTATCTAAAATATATATTAACGAGATTTATTATTTATTATATTTTAAAATTAAAATTATATAAAATATATATTAACAAGATTTATTATTTATTGGATCTGTTATGTTTTGCATTTTGTAAGTAAAAACTTTATTCTATACCAAATCTTATAAAGTTAAGGTATACTTAAAAATATACTTCCTTAAATTCACTTAAAATAAATTTATTTGTTATTATTTTTTTGTGTGTGTTATGATAAGATTTAGGTTAAATTACACTTTTGGTCTCTTTATTTATCATGAAATTTTATTTTGGTCCTCACGTTTTTTGTTGTCTCAATTTGGTCCTCATTTTCTTAAAAATGACTCAATTTGGTCCTCACCGTTAACTTTGACAAGACGGTGTTAAAGTCAACGACACATGTCAATCTCTGGTTTTTTTTAATTTTTTTAATTTTTTTTTAATTTTTTGATTTTTTTTGAATTTTTTTTGAATTTTTTTTCTTTTTGACACGTGTCACTTCACAGTTTTGCCACGTGTCAAAGTGACTCAATTTGGTCCCTATATTTGTTTTTAGTTTCAATTTAGTCCCAATTTTTGTAAAAATGGAGCAATATTGTCCTTATTCAAATTGACACTAAATTTACTTTTTTATAAATTTTATGGTGATATTCTTACTAAAATTAACGTTTTTATTAAATATTTCTATAAATATTTTAAATTAACTTTAAATTCTACACAAAACATTAGACTTTGATTTTGTTTTGAACTTGAAATTTAGTTCCTAAATTTATGTGTGACAAGTTATTTGATTTTTAATCTTTACCAAGTTTGTATAATATGATATACACTTGATACCTTTATATATGATGACAAAATTGTTAATTTTTGAAATTAAGTTTGGGGTTTAACTTTGTTTAATAATAAAACTAAAAAAAATTTATTTAAAATATTTCTATAAATATTTAATAAAAATGTCAATTTTATTAAGAATATCATCATAAGTTGTATACAAAGATTAAATTGAGTCTCAATCTAAGGAGGGACAATATTGCTTCATTTTTACAAAAATTGGGACTAAATTGAAACTAAAAACAAATATAGGGACCAAATTGAGTTACTTTAACACGTCGCACAACGGTGAAATGACATGTGTCAGAAATAAAAAAAAAATTCAAAAAGAATTCAAAAAAACCAGAAATTGACACGTGGCATTGACTTTAACACTGTTTGATCAAAGTTAACGGTGATGACCAAATTGAGTCATTTTTAAGAAAATGAGGACCAAATTGAGACAACAAAAAACGTGAGGACCAAAATGAAATTTCATGACAAATAAAGGGACCAAAAGTGTAATTTAACCTAAGATTTATTAAACTGTTTTTTTTTTCAAACTAAAATATATCACACTAAAATTTATCAACTTAAATGAAATTTCTTTTTTAGTTGATTACTTTGTGTAACTTAATAAGATCTTAATAATTTACTTTCAATTTCTTAAAAATTAAATTTTCAATTTTTTTCCTTAAATATTATTTTTTAAATAATTAAAGATAAAATTTGCATTAATTTTAATAAGGTTTAATTACTCGGATCATACCCATTTTGGTTCGAAAATTTCAAAATGGTACCCACTTTGAACTTTGTCTCAATTTAGTACCCAATTTTGATTATTGCATCAATGTAGTACCCTCCGTTAAGTCTTCACAAACGGCGTTAACTACCTTGCCACGTGTCAGC
>Ga0214542_1005866_pt1 | contig 22986 bp, 12 predicted proteins | sample CNSS1metaG_FD_160096 | JGI IMG/M metagenome (GOLD analysis project Ga0214542, IMG submission 160096) | Root nodule microbial communities from cowpea collected in UCLA plant growth center, Los Angeles, California, USA - CNSS1 | ecosystem: Host-associated > Plants > Roots > Nodule | place: USA...
TATATATATATATATATATATAAATAAAAAAAAATATATATATAAATATTAAAAAATTATATAATATATATATATATATATATATATATATATATATATATAATAATTATATAATAATTATTTGGATATTCATGATACTACATATTATTATTATTATTATTATTATTATTATATATATATATTATTTTAATTATTATAATAATTAATATTATATAATAATAATAATAAAATTATTATTATTTAAATAAATATCTTTTATAAATGAATTAATTTTATAAAATAAAATATATTTAAATAAATGTGGAGTTAAAATTAAACCGTCTATATTTTAAATTATTTCAAGTTATAATCGAGAATAATAATTATTATTTTAAGTTGTCGGTTATAATATCAATAAATTATATTTTTGTAACTTTAAATAACATGTTTAATTTTATTTGAATATCATTTCTTCTATTTACATTGTAATATAAAATGATAATTATACAATTTATTTTATTAAAAATATAAATTGTATGAATCAAGTTATGCACAAACTTTCATAAACTTTCTCCTCATATCTACTCAAATCATATCATCTTTTCTTTAATCCAAACAATCTCATCTTTACTTACAAATCAACTCAAATAAACTCAAATCAACCTTTGCAAAGCCACACCCCAATCCAAACACAACCTTAAGTATTTATTCATATACAAAGACACTATATTTATTTATAAATACATAAAATTAGACAAGTATTTTTTATTAATTTTATAAAATCAAAAAGCTTATATGATATTTCAATTGTATTTTAATCAACTTTATTTTACATAATAAATATATTCTACTTTTTTAAGAGGTATCATACTTATTGTTACCATTTTTGTATTATTTATTCGCTTAATATAATACTATTCAAATTGGAAAAGAAGCATTAAATGAAATTGATTACAGTCTCAACAAATTAGGGATACAATAAAAAAGTGATAAAAGTTAGAGATATAATAAAAAAAGGATAAAAGTTAGAGATATGGTAAAAAAGATAAAAGTTAAAGATATGATAATAAATAAAAAAATTGAAAAATGAAGACACCGTGAAAGACTAGCACGTGTTGGTCAAAGGATATATAGCAGATTTGGATTCATACATTGTTAAAAAAAAATTATGATGGGAAGTGATTTTTGCTTTGACTCTTTCACCAACCTTTGAGGAATGAGGGGTTCAAAACTCAAAAGGATGTTTATTATTGAAATAGTGATTATTGTGAATTTAATTTAATTTAATTAAAGATGGAGGAGAAAATTAAGGTAAACATGCATTGAGCCATCTTGGGACATAATGCAAAAGATTCAGACCCCACCAACATAAATTATTCTCTTTGTGTATTGCTTGTGAATTGTGACAACCAGAAACAAAATAATTATTTTACTGTGGATATACTAAAAAACTATTTTCTTTATTAATTTCTTTCTTTTAATTAGGTGGTCACTGTTGCGAAAGATAAGACAATCTAATAAATTTGTATAATTATTTAATATTTGTTAGTTTTTTTTTTTCACAATTACAAAAATTATTTATTTTTAATAATTATATTTCCCTTATAACTAAGTTTTAAAGTGGTTGTATGATTTTTCCCTATGACGTACCAATTAATTGTGTTGTCGGAGATTGGGTTCTAGAGTCTCTCTATCCATCAAACAAAAATACAAAAATGTCTATCAATTATTATCAATATCGCAACAAAATGCGTTAAAATGGGCATTGCCGCCAAAAAAATGTTTTCTTCCGGAAAATATTAAATGTTGGAATCGGTTACTAGTAAAACAGTTGATACACTTTTACTTAAGTTTTACAATTTTGATACAAAATTTTTAAAGTAAAAATAATGAATATATAAAATGGTTCTTTAAAAATAATGAATATATTTAATTATAATGTATATTAATTATCCTATTTTTAGAATATTGATCAAAGATAATTAATATAATTAGATTTCACAAAAATATATAAATAAGTAATATTAAATTAAATCTGACATAGTAATTACTAATATAATTTTATTTTCTTTAAAGAAGAAAATTTTTTATAAATATTGTACATGTATATTTTAATATTTTATTTAATATTCACAAATAAAAGTTAAAAATAAATTTAATAATAAAATAATTATATTTTAATGTTGCTAAAAATTAAATATAATTAAATATAAGAAAGTTTAAATTAATAGAAAAACAAAAAAAAATAGTGTTAAATATTTAAAAATGTTACAAAAAAAAAATAAAGTGTCAATTTGAGACTTCATTGAATTTTTTTTCTTTTTAATAGATCTTAAAATTCTTGTTTTGTATCAGGAAGTTAATATCTAAAAAATTGGGTATTTTTGTCTTTATAAAATTTATTATGTGCATTTATACTATTTTAATTACTGTATTTGATTATTTTAATTTTCAATATAAAAATTATGATACCAAAATACATTAATTATTCATTAACTCGTGTGAGACACTGATTAATATTTAATAATCAATGTTTAGAAACACTGATTCATTAACATTCTTCATATAAAATATATGAACTTCAACATAAGAATAATATTTAATAAATAGAAAACATTTTTCTCACATCGTATGTACCCTAAATTATAGATTATATAATTTTTTTTCATTTCTAATAATTTATGTTCTGGTATACCCAATAAATTTTACCTCTTTAAGAAGTTGAGACTGAGCGCAATTTTTCTTTTTTTCATCCTCTAAGACACATTTTAAGGACAAAACTTTGACAGAATTTGACACTCTAAAAAGACAATACTTTAGAAACACAGTTATTACTCTTAACAATGTTGCCAAACGGACTTAGATTGAGTTGGATGAGAACAATTTATATCATTTTATCAATAATCAAGCTATGTAGAAATATCTATTTACTTCATATTCTTTTTCAATTTATAAAACAATTCACATGAGATATTTCTATATTAGAAATGTAATTTATAATCCTTAAATTTCTGTATCATTGTCAAACATCTTATATTTAATTTTGCTCTAATAAAAAATTCTAAAAACTAAAAATAATTACAGTTTTACATTTTTCTTAATCTAGACTTCATATTTTATATGATAATATTTATCATTTCCATAAATAAAATATTTTTATTTTTAAAATTGAGTTGTTTAAGATTACTTAAAAAAAAACTAAAAGTTATGCTAGTAATCTTAGAATGTGATCTGAGACCACCCTACTTAAAAATACTAGTTTGAAAATACTAAAAATAACCACTGAGCATTGTTCACTTTATGGTTTCTTTAGTTATCTGCAATGAATCAGCTATCGATGTGTGTACGTTTGAAAATTGTCTTATGTGTGTACGTTTTCTCATCTTGCTTTGGACAAAATTCATCTGCATTTATGAAGTGTTCATATTTCCTTTACATTTTCTAATTTAACTTTTATTTTATTTTGTTAATTTACATTTTCAATTCAAATTATTAAGTTTATGATTCAAACTCTACACTCTGATAAATGTCTATCAATTATTTCGTGACGAAAACTAACTGAACTAAATCATAAAATCGAATCGCGATTTTTATCTGTTACCTTTTTAATTAAAAAGAATTATAGTCTGACTATGAACTATATATTCTAGCTATTAATATTAAAACTAATATCACGACTTAAACACACAGCATTTTAACCTAAAAAGAAAATTAGAGTTTTGTATTATCCATCTAAAATTTAATCACTACTAAATTACTAATACCAAAATAGATTTTATTCTAAATCAACAATACCATCATTTAGAATTAAATAGTAAAATATATACAAGTTTTACATTTAGAACAAATAAGCGAGATAACCAATGAGTGTTTAATCAACTTTAGATTACGCAAATACTAAGTTGTAGATATATAATTTGTTTATGAAGTGAGGCCGTGTTCATTTGTATAATATAATGTGACATTATGAATAAAATTTTGATTTTTTTTTTCTAACACACCGTTTATTATTATTTCACTAGTGAAAGATGGGTTTTGTCACATAATTTAAATTTGACTATAAAGAATAAGAAGTTAAAAGAGTCCAATAATATTTTTGTAAATAAGGACAATATTTTTATGTTAAATTTGGATGTAAAAAGTTTTATTTATGTCAGATCTTACAAAATACTATGTAAATTGTTATAAGATTCAACGTAAATCACAAATGAAGATTTTTTGTATAAATAAAGATTTGTTAAGAATCTAAATGTAAGTTTAAGTCCCATATTGACTAGAAATGAAAAAATAAAGCACTATATAAGAATAAAGATTTTGAATTGAGAGTGATGTCAATGTTTTATATAGTTAGGCTTAGATCTAAATGAAACTCTCTCTGTAAACCTAACATATTCAACATAAAAGAGTTTTTAAAAATGTTGTGTTCATCCTTTCTTTTCTTTTATTTTATTCTCTAAAAATTTATGCGCGTGACTTCTCTCATTTTCAGGCAGCCATGGAGACTTTATTTGTAACCAAAATAAATAGCTATTTTCTTTATTTTTTTGTGGATAATTTTTTGTGGATAATTTTTTGTGGAACACAATTCTATTTGATTATATTTATTTATTTAGATTAGTTTTCAAAACTTCTACTTTGTTCACGTTAAAAAATGTGATGAGTGTTTTTATGATGGTGACTCCAATTATATCGAGTGTTTTTGTGGGTCAAATATGTTATGAGGTACATGTTGTACACAGTATGTTTCGTGGTGGTTACTTTGATTTTTTTAATTTAAAAAACAACAAAAGTTTACCTATATCGAAAATCTCATTATGTACCTTTGGTATGAAATAACAAACACTGTGTAAGTGTTTTTAATAAATTTAAAATAAATTATAATATTATATTATAAAGTGATTTAGGTTGAAGGTGAAATTGGTGTCAATTTGTATACTATATTTTAATGTTATTTTTCAAAATAATAATTGTAGTGTATCAACATGATAACTTATTATTTTATAAAAAGAAGAAAAAAAACTTACAATTCATCAAAACGAATGTGCAGTTTACACGTTTGTTCTGGTTCCTACTAGTGTAGTACAGTGTGGGGCTCTTGGTTCAAAAGAACATAAATTTGTTTGCTATATTATTTTCTTTTTATTTTTAATAAAGTGCTATTTTATTTTTTTCTGTATATTACTGTATATGAATAATTGGTACTATAAAATGTCGTACAACTACGACGTGGTATCCTCGGCATGGCTTTTGGTTTTGTTTTATTGTTTTGTCATATTTATGTTTTGGGTGAGCTTAGAGTACACACGGTCCCTCGATAGCACATGTAAGCCCAAAGGAACTGGTCCACACATATTCTTCAATTCGCTAACTTTTTTCTCTAATTTAACTCATCTAATTTCGTTCATAACTATTTGTTGATAATAAATTGCTGATTTTTATAATTATCTACAAAATTAGAAATACATTTTTCTAATTGGTTAATAAAGTAAAAATATTTATCTCGTGAAGAAATTAAACTTTTTTTGGGAATTATAAATGATTTAAAAGTCTTAATTAAATAATTCTAATCTTTTACTAAATTTTAATTATTTATTGAAAAGTATTGCATGTAACAACTTGATTCGGTAACTTAAAAAATATTAAAAATTAGTATAAAAATAAAGAGTAGGAAAGGTAATGGGGGAAGAAAGTGAAAGAAAGAGGAAACATTATTATTAGATAAGAAAGTTAGAGGATAAAGAAATTAAAGATGATTGAATAAATACTAAACTAAAGAGTAAATGCGCACTTTTTGTTTACGAAATTATAGGTAATGCTCACTCTAGGTCTTGAAATTTGTAAAATATAAGTTAATCTATGAAATTGTAATACGTGGATTACGTTAATGATTGTGAATGATAAAATTCGATTTAATAATTCATGATAATGTATATAAAAAACACTTTATCAAAGAAATAAAATTCGTTTGAATGATATTCTAATTTATTAGAAGGATTAGACTTATTTTAATAAAAATGTTATTTTTTGTTTTGCGAGATGTTGATGCAAAAATTAAATGCGAAATGCAGATTGGAGGTGCGGTGGTTTCAAACGAGGTCGTTCGTTAAGGATATTCGATTGTGCCATTTTCGTCCTTTATAATATAATAAGGGGGTGTTGCGTGTCTTGTTGTTCAGCCATATGCATCTCAACTACCAAAGTGTAGTCATAATAAATGTTCTTCCCAACCTCATTTATGGTACTATAGAACATAGAAAAGTTGTGGAATGTGTGAACTTCAATTTCATGTGAGAGAGGGGGAGTAGCATTAGGAGTGACAACGAGAACCGGTTCGGCCCATTTAGGCTCCTTTTTATTTGGTCTGTAGAATGCATATTAGATTAACATGTTTCACTTTTGAAAATCAACCTAAATTAAATGGACTATCTCCCATAAGTTGTGGTTTGCAGGTATTTTACGTCAATTCAATTTTACTTTCAAAGTTTCAATTTTCAATTGAAGAAATACTCTTCACCGATCTCCATTATTTTGTACATTTTCACTTTCAGAGCTTTAACTTTCAATTGAAGAAACACTCTTTCCCATCTTCGTTATCTAATGATAGATCTAAAAGACTACATAGCAAAATCCTTATTGAAATGAAAAATCAAAATAAAAGGAGAGAACAAAGAACTTTATGAAATTTCAATGAAGGTAAAAAATTTTGTTGTGCCAATAGCTTGACTTTCGGCCATGATCGGAGTTGCTGACGAGTCTGACTGAAAGAAGTTTTGACCATGATCGGAGTTGCTGACGAGTCTTACAATGGCTTAAGACACTCCTCATTCTCCATGCTTGAGGCGAACTTAGGTTCGATGACAATATTTTTGTCAAATCCAACAACAACAATGAAGTAATAGATGATAATCTTCTAAAATTGTTCCACATTTTACTGTGAGTCGGTCCTCATGACCCATCTCACATTGTCAATTCTAATAGTGAATAATTGTTTCAACTAGAAAAAAGATAAACAACTTCAACTTTATTTTAAATTTATTGTAATATACTATATACACAGAATGAATATTATATATTACTATAAGATTATAATTACTAATATTTTATGTAAGTTATAAAGGTACGTAGTCAATTTAATATTAACTCAAATTATAAAATTGATTTACAAAGTAAACATTATTTTACTTATATATAGTAATTTGATTTCAATTTTTGTTAATGTAAAATATATAACCCAATCTCATATTTTAGGATATTGAATGTGGGAATAAAAATTGTCTAATAAAAATATAATAATATGTCTTTCGACTATAATATATTTTTATACCCTCCTATGTCACATAAAAAAATGAATTAAACCAAACTCAAATTTGACTTACTTATATATATATATATATATATATATATATATATATATATATATATATAAATTTATTTTTAAATTATGTGAAATTTCTAAAATAACTGAATAATATAAAATGTAATATGTCTGTTTAAAGCTATGTTGTAAAGAAACAAACTTTAAGACATAATAGTTCGAGATCAAGTTTTCATGCAAATTAAATAAGAAATTGAAAAAAAAATGACAATTAAGTTGGTAAATCTTATACTTTCCGTTTTTATGAAGGCATGACATATATTTCTAAATTGATATGTAGGTGTAGACGAAATAAAGAAACATTTAGTTCATATATATTTAGTTAGAAATACTTTTACTTCTGAATTATTTTCCTTATATATAACAATGTTATTGAAAAAATAGTATAAAAACCTAAAAAGACTATTTAAAAAAAACTAAAACATTATTTTAGAAAGTTTTTGGGTGTTAAAAGCAACAAAATAAAAAATAACTACATATTACATTGACTCCTAAAAGATGAGGGCACTTACTAATATATTCTCTATTAAACATTAAAACATTAAAAAGATTATTTCTTTCAATTAAAAGAGATTAAAAAAATTTAAATATATTTTTAATTTATGTAAATATAACTATTTCGACATTTAGTATAGGACCAACACATATGGGACAGGACAAAACTGGTCATTTCTTAAAGTAAAAATTCATTTCCATTCTTATTTTCATTCATACACTTAATGGATATATATTTTTTTATTGTCTTAATATCAATTAATTACTTTTTATATAAAAAAATTATAATAAAAGAAGTATAATATTTTTAAATATTCAACGATGTATTTTCTTTTATTTTTAAATATCAAATATTTATTAAAAATGTGTATTTACTTTTTCTTATGGTAAAAAAGTAAATAAAATTAAAATTATTATTATTATATATCGTTATAATTATAAAATTAAATATAAATAATTTTTATAATTATATTGTAAATAATTTTATTTATTTTACAAGTAGTTTTATAATTGAAAGAATGGTTAATTTTAAAAAATGGTCAGATTGAAAAAATCGGTTAAATTGGAAGAAAAGGTTACGTAAATAATAAAACCGAAAAAATAATTATTTTAATTTATAAAAAAATTATTTCGAGAATAAAATTGAAAAAGAAATGTGAACATAACAAATAAGAATCCCTTTATAGATTAGAATAAATATAAATTTCAAACCAAAAATCAAATAACAATCGAGTGAAAGTAAAATAATTATATAAAATATTTCACAATTACATAAATAAAATTTTTTGATAATTAAAATATTTATTAATTTTATAAACATTAGTAAAATAAAATTGATAAAGTTAAAAGTATTTTTAAAAAATTATAAAAAAAACGTTTAAGTTTAAAATATTTCATATATATATCTTTACTTTCCTTTCCTAAATTTCAATGAAATCTTATTTTACGAAATCACATTTGAAAAAAAATATTAAATTAATAATAATTTAAATTTAAATATTAACTTTTTTTTTAACTTTAATATATGTTGTATAATGTAAACAAGATTTATTACAATAATATTAAATTATTGTATTACGGTAAATAAAACATATTTATACAATTGCATTGCATTGGTAGGAAAGATTATAAAATAAAATATAAAAAAATCAAAATAAAATTTTACAAAATTAAAGTAATAAACAAATAAAAATATTAAAAAAAGTAAAAATTAACAAACATGTGTCTTAAAAATAAGTTCATACACTTTTATATAAAATCGTACAAAAAAATGTATAATTAATAATACGATAAAAAATCTTGAAAATCTCGTAAAACTTTTCAGATATAAAAATTGTTGAGCCATTAAAGATAATGAAATTATTTTACCGAAACAAACGCTTTTCAAATAAAAAAAAATTAAAAATAAAGAGAATTAAGAAAATAAGTTTTTATATTACTTTGTAAATCCTAAACCCTAAACCTTAAATAAACATTTACACAATTAAGAACTTTAAATTGAATGTCAAACATTTTTATAAGAAAAAAATAAAAAATATTAAGAAGGAATATAAATAATTAGATGTGAGACTTAAAATCTATTTTATTGACAGAAATTGAATTATTTGAAATTGTGAGATGAGAGATAAGGTACTTTGGAAATGTGAGTGAATTTTATAAATAAATAAATAACAAGCGAAGCCAAATATTTAAATGGGAGTAGGAATAAAATATATATATATATATATATATATATATATATATATATATATATATTATATTATGTTACATAATAAATTCTATGTACTTTAATAATGTAAACATGGATGAGAATGAGAATGGAACAAATATGTATATGCTCATCTTCGTTCCATACCCAATTGTAACTCATACTCAATCATTATAGGAATTGAAATCCTTTATCAAAACAAGGATGAGTTCCAACAATATTCGTGTAGACAAGTTTATTTGTTATTCCTAATGTAATTCTCTCAAAAGTATCTGTTAATTTCAAATATTTAACATTTTATAAGTTGTTATAGTTAAGTAAATAAAAATAATAAATCAAAGTACAAGGAATATTTTAAATTAAGATGATTTATTTTTAATATAAATATATTTATGCTAATTATATATTATTTTCATTTTATTCAGTAATTTATTTTTTATTTTTTTATTATTTTAAATAATTATATTTCACTTGGAGCTTATTAATTTATTTTTTTATGTTTGATATTACAATATCAAATAATTATAAAATAACTTTTCAATTTATAAAAACAATTATTTTATCTTTAAAGACAAAATAAACATCACATATGTTATATATTTCTAGAATTAATAAGTATAATGTATAAAATTATAAGTAATACAGAAAATAATCATTACTCTTTCCTTTTTCATCTTGACCCAATTTAAAACTAGTATAAAGTAATTAAACGATGATTTAACTTCTAGAAAATATTATCGTATATAATTTTAGTCTATATAATTTTTTAATTAGTATTTATCACTCCACATTATTCTGGGGTTAATCTAGTATAAAAAATAAAAAATATTAATTAAAACAAGTATATTATTTGAAATGGATAATTCAATTAAATAATACATTAAATATTTTTTTTATAATAGTTACATAATTTTTTTAATATACTATGAAAAATAACTTCTATATTATTTCTAAAATTAATTAATTTTGTATTCATAAAAAATATTAAAATAAAATTACTATATATAGTTGTATTTTATAATTATGTATAATTTTATATGTATCATGGAAAAAAAGAATGATTCGCAAAGAAATATGGTAATATATTATGAATAAAAAGTTATTTTATATTAGTTTAAATAGTATCAAGAAGAAAAGAATATAATAATTACTTAATATTACATATAATTATAACATATTATAATTAGCAATTCTATAAAACATAATATGTTATTTATTGTCAGATAAAATTTATGATACGTTACAAAATAAAGGGTTTTACAATATTAAAAATTATAAAACCAAAACTAATATAAAAAAATTATAAGAATATAAGTAAATTGTAATTATTTTTCAATAAAAAAGACAGTTTGGAAAGTAAATTATTGGATGAAAAAAATAATAAATATAATTATATTATTTATATTATCTAAGAAATATATTGTTTGATTAAATCACCTATTTTAAATCTTAGTTTGAAATATTATGTCATTTTAATTATATTAAGTACTTTATATTTTTAATATTAAACTAACTAGTTTATAGCTAAGATAAAAAAATATCACAAATTTAAAACTATAAATATTTTTGAATACTATAAAAGCGGATATATTATAATATTTGATGAGACTATAATGTATATATAAATTATTTTTGGATACTATGCGGATATATTATAATATATGATTTGTGAATTAAGTGAATTTGAACCGTTTTTACTTATAATTGACAAAATGTTTAATTTTTCAGAAGATTACGAAGACATTGTTATTATTTTCTCTATCTTGCCTTGAATGCATGCGCTCGAATTTTTGTTTTCGTATGTTTTATTCTACGTCAAAATAATATAAAATGGTTAAAATTGATTCGGGTTAAATCAATTTTCTATCACATTATATTCTATTGAACATAAACACAAGTAATATGGTGTACTGATATAAATGTTAAGCATCTATTAATTAATTTTTTATTTTACATTTCAATGTCATAAAGTTATAATATTGTATTTACTTAATACTAATTACTTCCGGATAGAGCTATTGATATAATTTTTATCCACAAAAAAGTGAAAAAAATGTAAGTAAACATCCACGATGACAGTTGGGCTATTAATGTATTTTTTTTTTATACATAAAAACTTATAAATATATATAGAGTGATAGGTTAATTGGTGTATATTTATTTTTCTTTCCATAAACTTTATTATTGTCTTTAAATTAAGTTTGAATACATTACTTTGTCCGATAAAGGTACAGTTATGAAAGGATTCAGAGTCTAGCATTTCGAAGTTGTTGCTTTAGCATTGGTCGAATATATTCTTGAAAACCGTCAGGCACAACTGAATCATTCAAAGGATCCTTCCATGCCTCCTCGTACAGCTTTGGATACACGTCTCCGTCATAGCGCCCAAGAACCGAACCAAGGTAGTGATCAGTGTAGTTAAACGCATCAACAAGTCCAATTGCATTCGGACGAACCTAACCAAACATACAATGAATCAGTTTCGTAAAATAAAAACCTACCACCAAAGCGATGCAATCGTTTGGGACAAACCTGTGAATACAAGGATCTCAGCAGATCATTTGCAAGGGAACCCTGTTTGGGAGTGATGCAGCCAGTTGAAAGAAAATCTCCCGAATGCTTATGAAGAAGAGACAGAGCATAAATGCTACAAAGAAGTTGTAATTGATGTTTCACACCCTTTCCAGGTATATCTTGCTGCAACTTCTCAATAAATCTGAAAAGCAAAGGTTGGTCAACTTCAACGAAGATTATCGAAGCAAATACTAGAATCAACTGTGTGTGTTGATTATATTTTCTATGGGTTCATCCACGAAGGGCTATTCACCCAAAGGACAATGCATCACATTACACACATGAAATACATACGCGGACCAGTAAAAACGAGAAGCTCACTTGGAAACAACAATTAACTGGCAATGAGCAACAGCTGTCTCCACTAGATCCGCTGCAAGTTCTTGGAAACCTGCCATCGAAGAATTTATCAGCATTCATGATGATCATATCTAATTAGGACATACACATATGCTCTCAAACATACGATGAACAGGCCAAGGTAACGACTACCCAGCCAATACCGTGGTTCAACAACAGTCTCCCCGCCATACCAAGAAAACAAATCAAACACGATATGATCATATTAGGATAGCTAGTGAATTTAAGCGTTAAATCAGTTACCTTGTTCAGGATTGGTAAACTTGCTAAGATTTTTAGCACAAGCAACCAACTTCTTAGCAGCCCTAGCTTCAAATGCTCCCAGCACTGCATTAGGCTGCAACCAATCCTCCGCTGCAAAAATCGATTTAATCATATAATTAACTTATGAATTCTGCACAGCATCTGGTTAGGATAAATTATGCGTCTAGACAATCCACTGTTAGTTTAGTAGTGTTGGTATGGTTTTTGCAATGATTGTAGTTATGCAGATAAACAATCCTAAATTAGATCCTAAGATTACTAATGATACCGTAACATACATTATAAGCTTACAAGAAATATATAAGATATTCTTGTTAGGGAATACAGGGGGAGATAAAACACTGGTGGGAAGATTCCATTAATGGACCATGAGAAAATCACTTAAATAAACTTAACATCATCATATTCAATCAAACCCAAAACGGTATGGAATTTGTTTCAAGGTATAAAATTGTATTAAATTACATTCCTATAAATATTATGCATAGGAATATTATTTTCATCATAAGCATATCTGGTTGCCATTTAGTAATTTCAGAAAACATTATTTAATTAAAAACTAAAAGTGAAGGAAGAATTGTGTGAAAATAGGTAGTCATTGCAGATAATAACTTCTATTTCCATAAAAATACATGATAGCCACCTTTCTCCTTGGACATGAGAAGGAACACAATTGAGTAATTGATTCCCTTCGGAACCAACAATTCGTGGGAACGTTTTTACTAAAACTTGCACCAAATATGAGAAAGGAAAGTGATATTCACAAGTTCACTTCCCTAGATATCTCTCCTGACGCCCTAAAGCGAGCTCTACCAAAGATATTAGATTTATGGGCTTTTCACTTATAGATTTCTTAACTTGTCCATTTCTACAACGTGAAGCTTCTTCCCTCACTTGTCATTAACAATTGTAGCCTTAATTGAATTCACTCCCGGCCCTTTAATTGCGACCAATTAGAGCAAGAGACCAATGTCCTGCAGAGCGATATCTTTGGAGGGACTAACTACAAAGGTTGAGTGAAGTATCATAGTACTATTAGGTTGGTTAATCCTCACATTGTTACAAGCCCAAAAGCTAGCTTAAGGGATGAGGGTTCCCTTCCCACCCGAGTATTTTTATGCATTACTAATCTCCAACAAAATCAATGTGAACAGGGTCAGAAAAACCTGATACATCAAAATGTTTTAGCAAGGAGAATCACAAATATAGTGGAAGAATTTACTGATGGGCAGTAGGCGGTTAAGTGCAGTGGATTTAGAGTTGATTGGGAAAAACAGATTGAAACCTGGCCTCATATCAATTTAAGAATCGTGGAAGTGGGAAAGACTTCTTTTGAAAGATACAACTATGTCTAGATACTTCATACAGTCTCCACAAATACTAAGTTTATTTCCGTTAATTATAATGAGTCAATTCCAATTATCGAGAGTAGAGAAAAAAAGGCACCATGCTTGCATATTTTATTGAAAGAAAGAACAATAAATTATTCTTATACAAGTTGTGTTTACAGGTAGGGTATTTTTCAGGTTATGTTCAGCAATCTGAGTGCACATGTAGTTATTAGAAGTATAATGGGACAGAAGAATGTGGAAACCAAATGGAGTTAGCCCCTTTATTATTAGGTAAAAGAAGAGGGAACATCAAATTCTTCTTATACCAGTCTGTGTTCACGGGGAGGCTTTTCTGTGTGCAGTTATTTGAATGTACATGCAGTTACTAGGAGTAAAATGGGATAGAAGAATGTAGAAAACAAATGGAGTTTATAGAAGTATAAATATACAATCCCTAAATTAATTAATAAGATTTCCACAAATTGATCATAACATATATACGACCACAATATCATAAATATCTACGATATGTTAACACATTATAACTCCTGCAAAAGAAGCATATTAATAATGTTATCCCAATTTCTTTTAACATTTGGGACATCAATAGATTGAGCAGGTTAGAATTTGCATATTCTCAACTAAATCCAATTTCATTATACAGGTATACCTTTCTGAACATCAGAATGATATAGCATCAGCTGTTCCACTCGTCCAATATAAGATGTTGTACCAACAGGCTTTTTTCCAGAGCCCAACTTAGAAATAGTCTTGATGAGATGCCTTGCCACCTACAATGGATTTGCTAGAAGTTATAAGAAAAAACTCGACAATTTTCAGTTAATGATATCAGATAAACCTCACAACAAATCAAACAGCACTAGGATGTATTAAGAGCATAAATCTCAAAGGGGCACATGAGAATACTTGCACAAAGAATATAGATACAGCACTACTATGTAAATAAGAATAATAAACGCTGATTATTTTAATTATTTCTATCCTTTGTGACTTTCTCTCGTTCCAAATACCATAAATTTGATACCCCCAAAATCTTAAACTAAAATAACGGATCCGTATAAGAGGATTTTCTTTGATATAAAAATCTGCAAAATATGAGAACATAATGAATACAAGCCAATTAGATACCAGCCCTCAAAAAATAAGTAAGCTATCATGCTAAATCCTACTTAAAGATAGAAATTTCATTGAAAAATATATCAAAAAATAACACAATGTGATGGTAAAAGCCGTATTTAACATTTACAAAACCTGTAATTGCAGCACAATGTTGTCTCCTTCATATGTGCAGGTAGGAATATAGACTGCAAATAACTCAGGGAGACCGCTACTACAAAGGTAACCATGGCCACCACATAGTTTGCGGCATTCTTCAATTCCATCCTGCAATTTGAAGTAAATTAATTTAATCCGGACTTCAAAGAATTAAAGATTTTACAAAGTAAATCATATAATAGGACACTATAATATTAATAAAAACACATTTATAACATTGAAGTATTGTATTTTTTGTCTACTATGCTTCCACCATAACCCATTATGACTTTTGACATATTTCTAATAAGAATTTTTGGGTTGTTGATATTTTCCATTGTCCGAACTCAATAGCACTTGGTGGCATGAATGAATACCAGCAGATTGTAAGTAGTACAATGCAAAAGTGCACGAATACAAATCAACAAAACAGCATATTGCAAATAACAAAACAAAATGCCTGAACAAGAAATATAGACCAAAGTAATAAATCTGATTCAGCTACCCGTTACAGAATAGGAGAAAGTGATGTTCAATTTCAACATACAAAGAGAAGTAAAGAATAGAGGGACTAAATGATCATAAATTATCACAGGAAATCAGAGAAAGTGTCCAGCCAGTGTTACTAATGAGAATATAAAAATCTATATTCTATAACATAATCTAATGCAAGAAAAATTCCACAAAATAAATAAGTGCATATTTTACACACCGTATCAAGATGCTTAATAATCAATTAAATTCAGCAACTAAAACAATAGTGTAATGAGCATTAGTAATGAGTAATCACATACTGCAGTTATTGAAGTAGTCAAGGACTTCAACCCTGCTGTGCATGCATGAGCCTCAGGTAATGTTGAAAAATCATTGGCTTGCAATCGTTGCATCACATCCATATAAAGCCATTTCAACCATTCACCAACAAATCTGAAAGCATAGGCTGAAGCTAACAAAGGAAAGAGCCTAGCTTGCTGCGTTTTATAATCAAGCACCTAGACCAAAAAAAAAATTGCAGAAAGTGAAACTCGTTACAAAATAGATAGGAGAGGTATAGCACAATAGATGGAAAACACATTGACACACCAACCCATCAACTTAGTGTTCATAAAACATTTATGAAGACATGTTCCAAACCTTGCCAACCAATTATTGTTTCTAAATATACATCTTAATACTACGTTTCATGTCCAAGATGTATGTAGGAAATTCATCAACTTTCCCATAAATTATTAAAAGTATAGAACAGTATATATATATATATATATATATATATATATATATATATATATATATAGGTGGGAAAGTGCCAAATATATTTTAGGAAATTTTAGATGTCATTCCTATTTTATCTTTGCTTTATTACTAGCATAACAATCCCGCAATCCCAGGGATTTGTTCCGTATAATAGGTTATTCTTATTTCCAAAAATATCCAAGAAACGTATGTATATATATTGGATGTATGTATGGAGATATAATAATAAATCAATTCTTCTAAACTTGAGAGAAAGCATAGCAGCTTTGAATATAGACAATCAATTAAAATTTCAGCACTAACTCGTGTTTCATGAAATTTTGTCTTCCCCATAAGCATTCACTTTTTATTTTAAAAGCTTTCTTAGGAACTTAAAAAAAAATTGACCTTAAATATATTAATCTATGTACATGGTACTAAACCAAACTAGTTTGTTTTCAAATAGTTTTACCTTCCACATATTCATTTTTACGAAAAGAGAAGATCAAAAATTCCCTGAAGCATTTACTGATAAAATAAGCATGCTGAAGTAGCAAACTTGATATGGGAATATTCAAATGCCTGTTACGACTTACCTGTGTCTCAAGACCTCCCTTTTTCGACCCAAACTGCCTTCGAACCGCACTATATCTTGTAGCAATGCAAACTGCTCGTGCCAGAGCTGATGATGCATCACGTACAATTGTTTGTCTTACATACACCATAGTACCATAAACTAATTGTCGTGGGACACTGGATTGTGCATATTTTCCCTCTCTAGTTACCTGTGAAACCCTGGTAAATTAAAGAGTCACCCCCTAAAACAAACACAGATAAGCACACAAATTATGAGCAGAAAATAAAACAGTCAGCCTACTATATGTTCAGTTTGCCACATACCTTCCCTTGCAGGTGACTTTTTTGATACTTAAAAGTTTCATCAATCAATCTTCGAATAGAGAACTTGTGGAAGAAAATGACTAGAATCTATTCTAGCCAAAATCTCTAGAGGACCTGACTAAAGCATTCAAGTGCGTATTCTTAGATACTAACTTTGACACAAAGTAGAGGAGACTTAGGTTGCTTTATGATATCATACATAAAAACTGTTGTACCCATTTCCAACCACAAAAAAAAACCTCATTCATATGCTCACAAAAATTTCTTTAGCTTAAGATCATATCTCCTATTCGAAATGTACATGATTCCCTAATAAGGTCTTTTGAGAACCAAACATCCTAATGGGTTGGGCCACATAAGAGCACAACATTTGTGTCAAAGTGAAAAAGAGACCTCATGGCAGTGATCCAACTTGACATGTAGTTGTCATAATGCTCGAGTTGGGTTCTTGAATAAAGTCAATATAGCACAATCCAGGATTACTAGGCAAAGAGCAAAGTCCAAAGGGGAAGGTCATCAATTAGGATTTTAATGCATCATTTGCTTGGTCAACAATGAGAATGTTTGTGTTTCAATTTAAAGTTGCCTCAGTGTAGCTGTTTTTGGGATGCCAAACTGTTGTCATTAACTGTACACCTGAATACACTTTCTCTTGCGCCTATTGGGTTGCATATGCTCTCCGTCTTGCTTCCTTATTTTTTGTAACTGTCATTCATGATCTATTTTAAAATATTGTCATTTTCCTTTGGGTGGGTGATACTCAATTGATTTCTCATTAATTAAAGATGTGTGGAGGTAGGAGTTTACCTACCACGATAGGTGCCAAAATGTTCTAGTTAAAATCTATTGGGGTCTCAACTAAATCATTCAAGCTTTATTCTCATATGTTACAAATATGACACGAAATGTAAGAGACTTAGGTCGCACTATGACATCATACATAAAAATTATTGTACCCATCTCTGACCACTCAAGAATCTTGTTCATACACTCACAAAAAGTTCTTAGGTTAGAATCGTGTCTCAAACTCAAAATGAACATGATTGTTGCCCTCCTAAAGTCCTTTTGGGAACCTAACATCTTCCAAATGGCTTGTGCTTGCCCTAGGTTAAAAGGATGAGAGCAACAACATTTGTTTCAAAGTGATAAAGAAACTTCATGGCAACAATCCTATGTAGTTATCATAATTCCCTTGAGTTGGGTTCTTGAACAAAGCCAATATAACAACTTATAATCAATGGGCAATGAGCCCAGTCCAAAGGGGTAGCTCATGAATTAGGATTAATGAATCATCTGCTTGGTTAGGAGTTTGTACGTTTGTGTTTCAATTCGAAGTTGCATTGTTGCTGGGAGGTCAAAGTTTGGGATGAAGGAAGACAATATAGATAGGACATGGGCACATTGTTGTTTGTTGTAAAAAATTGTACACCTCAACAGGCATCAACATACTTGAGGTGAAAACAGTCAAGGTGGAAACAAAATTAGATGACACATTAGAAAAACACCTTATACAATTGTTGAAAGAAAATGTTCACAAGTTTGAAAGGTTGGCATCCAAAATGCTAGGCTATCTTGATTTTTTATGCCACATATTAACTATTGATCCTCATTTTAAACCAATAATCCAAAGGAGAAGAGTGTTTGCGAAGAAAGAGAAGATTTGTGGTTGACAAGACTAAGTAGTTGATCGCCCTTCCCATGTTTGAGAAATACAATATCCAACGTTGTTGACAAATGTAGTGATGGTTAAAAAACCTAATGGGAAGTGGTGAATGTGTATAGATCTCACTGATTTGAACAACACCAATCCAAAGGACATGTATCCATTACCAAACGTAGACAATCTTGTAGATGGAGTGTCTAGACGCTAGCTCATGAGTTTCATGAATGCTTTAGTCTAGTCTCCTAGAGATTTTGGCTAGAACAAAACCATTTTTCTTATTGTGATTATTATCTTAATTATGTGTGGATAATGGATGGACAAGACTAGATATTCATCATGGAGCACACATGAATTGAATAACATAAAACCCCAAGTTTATTGAATGTTCCTCGTGAGAGTAGGTAACAATTTGTAAAATGAAACTAACCTCATTAACATTTGATTTCTTGGAATCCGTACATGGTCAAACCTTAAAACCCCATTATCCATAGAGTTATATGCTCCATTTCCAAATTTCATTCCAATATCGCCAACAGTTATGCCTGGAAGAGGTAAGTGATCATCTAAGCTCCGCAGCTGGACAATGAAACCTACAAATTGGGCATACCGTTAATCAATTATGTCTTAATAATAGCATAAATTTGGGTGTTTGATGCATGTAACTACCATGCACTCCATGATCTTGACCATCAGTAATTAGCCGGGCATAAACTACGGCGTGCGTTGACACTTTACCCAGTCCACCAGGCCACCACTGTTTAGATCAGCGTGAGAAGAGTTACAATAATATCCAATAATTGGAGATATCTTGTTGGCCAAATACCCATTAAGATGCAAATACAAAAAATAACTAATAAATGGTACAAGCTGTTTTCCCCGATTGTTCGTGTGAAAGAATGCTTAAGTGAATGCAATTAGATATTCCACAATCTCATATCATGATAATGCACATATTAAAGGAGCGGTAAATTCTTCCATTAGCCATCTCTCATTGAACTCACTTTGCTGGAAGTTAATGTGGGGCTATGAATTACAAACTCGTCTGTTTTGGGATCAAAGGTTGCAGTTGTTTCTAGCCCTTGAACATTAGATCCATGGCCCAGTTCAGTTTGGGCATAGCATCCAATTATTTGCATCCTTTGAGCCAAAGGCAACCACTTTTGCTGCTGTTCCTCGGTTCCTTGTCCTTTGATAGCAGGAATAAACATTCCCTGCAAAAGAATTCATGAGCTAGATATCCGATGCGAAATCCCATCCGCGCGTCTTTATAGGAATATATCAAATATAAGAACGACATTAGGACAATTAATTGAATCGTACCCAATGTAGATCCGTAAAAGCAGGTTGGTCCACAAAAGTTCTGAGCATAGCAGCTTCCTCTTCTGTAAAAATATACAAAAACCTCTCATTTAAGACAACAACAAGATACCAATTGCAAGCTAAACAAAGAATAGAAGACAGACAAACCAGTAAGACGGAGCTCGATAATCCTTTTCCACGCATAAACTGCTTTTTTCATAGTGTTCTTAAATAACTCCTTCCTACCAAGCACGGGTCTATCATCCTTTCTGAACACCTGCATTTCGAAAATCAAAATCACATTTCTTACCAAACTACAATACAAGAAAAGCTGCACGCAACTTTACATATTGGGATTTTAAGTTCATATGTGAAACATGAACTACCAATCTAATTCCCAAACAGAATCGCATAATAATCAAATTCTCATTGGCAAACAATTCCCGAGCAAATCCAATTTCCAAATTCTTCTTCACAAGGTGTGTTTGTTTCAGTGTTGGAACACAAAAGCAACAAATTTTTGTTTCTCATTCAACGTCACTCTTTAATTGATTTTGGAAACCAAGCATATTCCGCTTTAGAAAATCAATTATAATCGATTCTACATTAATTAATTTGACGCAATCTCTTCCCAATTCAAAACTATTTTCTTGAGGAAGTTTAACAATTAAAATTCCGTTCATTTTTTTTCTCTAAAACAAAAGAAAAAAGCAAACAGTTACTTTCTCAATGAATAAGTTTGCACGACATTGAAAAATTATTCGGACCCAGTATACACATACAGTACATAACACCACACCAAACATAAGAGTAAAGAGCAACAAATACATAATCAATACGATCGAACAACAACAATTAAAATATGCAGTGATGTAATGTTGTTAGTCTCGGTTCAAATCTGCAGAAACGTTCTGCTCAAGCATTAAAAAACGTCAAAAAAATGAACGAAACAGAAGAACGAACGAAGACTTAACCGGATCGCTGGCAACGAGACGAGCCATTTTGTCGGAGACCTCAAGAGCGTGGCGAGAACCAGCCCAAACGATCTTCATCTCTTCGACATCGAATTGCGTCTTGTTCCGCTCGAAAGCCAAGTGATCAACGCCTTCCATTTTCTTCTTCTTCTTTTCTCTACCGATGAGAAAACCTAACTCGTCTCTTCCGTTCGATTTCAAATCACGGTGTTTGCGTTTATTTAAATCGCTTAAGAAGCTAACCTACTTTATTTTTGTTGGTTAGGAGAGTGAATGACATTATTATGATTGAAACATTTACTCATCTGGTTGCACTTTATCGGCCCCAACAGCCAAATGTCATGTCATACATGCTTCTTCCTAATTTTCTCTCTGGCAGATAAATTTTTTAATTTAAACAAATGATTGAATTAAGACGCACGTGGCTGCTGGTAACACTATGCACTTCCACTTATTCAAGACGCTGTTCAATCAAATTCCAGCTTTTTTATTTTCTTTTTTTAATTTTACTTTATCTCTTATTGAATAGAGTGTTCAATCAAATATATATAACAGCACTATTAAATGGTAATTTTAAAGAATAATACTATTTTGAAGTTTTTTTATTTATTTTTAATTTATTATTTTTTAAATAATGTGATGTGATGATTTAAGAATGATTAGAATGATGAATTAAAAATGAATAAAAAAATTTGGTTAAAATATCATTATCCAATTTTAAATATTTAACCAACACATTAATTAAAAGATCTTAGTCTTCAAAAAAAATTAATGTGAAAAAAACTCAAGAAAACAACATAAACTTGTTTGTCTTGCATATTTTTTAAATCTATTTATAATTGTGTTCGATCCTCCTTATTAAAGTATTTTAATTTTATTTTTAATTAGTCTGATAATATTTATTTCCTTTTGTATGTGTTACTTGTTAAAAGTGTGTCAATCAAATTTTAACTTTTAAAAAAATATCTCGATCAGATTTCAAACAAAAATAATTAAAACATGTATTTGAATTTATAGATCAACTCAACTCGGGACAAATTCAACGTAGACCAATTGAGTTTATAGCCGAATATGTTTAATTTCGAATCATACCAAACATATTTTAAAATAGCTCCAATTTTTATATACTTGTTCTCTTTTTCTTAAATTATTAATATGTATTTGATAATTTTTTAAAAAGAAATACTATGAAAATCTTTCTTACTCGTTCTTAAACAAAAATATATTAATTTATTATATATTAATTGAATATAAATACATTATATTTATTTTAAAATTTAATCACTATAAATTAAATATATTTCGATGCACCTATTTATAACATTGACATTGCAATCATTCTAGTTATAATAATTAAAAATAAAATTTTGTTAAAACCATTGTCTTCTATAATATTTATTTATATACAGTAAAGTTTTTAGTAATATAAAGTTTAATTCTTTAAAGCATTAACTGATCTTTACAAATAACTATGTAATAAATAACGAAACATATATATATATATATATATATATATATATATATATATATATATATATATATATTTTATATTTATA
>Ga0214542_1005867_pt1 | contig 22984 bp, 14 predicted proteins | sample CNSS1metaG_FD_160096 | JGI IMG/M metagenome (GOLD analysis project Ga0214542, IMG submission 160096) | Root nodule microbial communities from cowpea collected in UCLA plant growth center, Los Angeles, California, USA - CNSS1 | ecosystem: Host-associated > Plants > Roots > Nodule | place: USA...
TTTAGGTTGTTCTTTAGATGTTGTTAAGTGCATTTTATGTTGAAGTTTGTATGGTAAAGCAGAAGCACCACCAACACTGTTCTGTATGTGATGTTATTCAAGTTATTAACTGCTCCAATTTGCTTCATATTGGTTTCTAAAAACCATTTCAAAATGCTGGAAAAAACCCCCGCTCCCAGAGGTGGGGAGTGGTCTGTAATTATATGGGGAGTGGTGGCAAAGACCAAAATCTTTGTCACTACTCCCCATATAATTTGCTATTACTCGCCACATTTGGGAGGGGTTGTTTGATTTTTTTATTTGCCTATGCCTCCAAGCAAGGAAGACAAAGCCCATGTCAGCCCTTACGCACTTTAATTTAATTTTATGTGCATGTATGTGAGGTGATGTTGTTGTTGACCTTATGCTGGGTGTTAGAATATTTTTTACGAAATGCTGAAGACCAAAATCTTTGCCACTACTCCTCATATAATTTGGTACTACTCCCCACATCTGGGAGTGGTTGTTTGATTTTTTTATTTGCCTATGCCCCCAAGCAAGGAAGAGAAAGCCCATGTCAGCCCTTACTCACTTCTTTAATATAATTTTATGTGCATGTATGTGAGGTGATGTTGTTGTTAACCTTATGCTGGGTGTTAGAATATTTTTTACGAAATGCTGAAGACCAAAATCTTTGCCACTACTCCCCATATAATTTGGTACTACACCCCGCATCTGGGAGTGGTTGTTTGATTTTTTTATTTGCCTATGCCTCCAAGCAAGGAAGACAAAGCTCATGTTAGCCCTTACTCACTTTAATTTCATTTTATTTGCATGTGTGTGAGGTGATGTTGTTGTTAACCTTATGCTGGATGTTCGTTTTTTTTTTACGAAGTTCTGAAGACCAAAATCTTTGCCACCACTCCCCATACAATTACAGACCACTCTCCACCTCTGGGAGCGGGGTTTTTTCCAGCATTTTGAAATGGTTTTTAGAAACCAATATGAAGCAAATTGGAGCAGTTAATAACTTGAATAACATCACATACATAACAGTGTTGGTGGTGCTTCTGCTTTACCATACAAACTTCAACATAAAATGCACTTAACAACATCTAAAGAACAACCTAAAGACATCTTAAATAAGATAACCCCATTTCTCTCCCTCTGTTGCACAAACAACACTTTCTCCGCCTCTCTCTCTGTCTATAACGCATTTCTCTCCCTCTGTCGCACAAACGACCGCCTCTCCTCCGACTTTCTCACGCTCCACTCTGCAACGCCTTTCTCTCTCCCTGTCTCACCAACACTCAACTTTCTCTCTCCACGTCTGATTTCGTTTTGGTAAAAAGGATTTTCAGGGTAACTTCCGCGCACATGACAATAGCTTATATTTCATTTAAAAAAAATAAATTAAAAAGAAAAAAAGCCTGCCACGTCACCCATGTAAAAAATGAGTTCAAAATTTATGTTGAAATATAATTTCCGTTATCTTAATAACCATTAATTTGCCGACAAGACATAACAAACCAAACCATTTCTCAGTTTACATATAGCGAGAAAGGAACGACGAAGAGGACCAGAAGAATAGAAGATGAGTTCAGAAAAAGTTGTTCTAATTTTTATTTTGTGTTTGAGCATGATGAGTGCAGGACATTGTATAGATAGGAAGCATTTTGTTCTGGTGCATGGGGTCTGCCATGGAGCTTGGAGTTGGTACAAGGTGAAGCCACTCTTGGAATCTGCTGGTCACAAGGTCACAACACTCGACCTTGCAGCTTCTGGCATCAACATGCACAACATTGACAATGTTAATACTTTCGCACAGTACACTGAACCTCTGTTGCAGTTATTGGCCACAACTTCCTCTAATGAGAAGGTCATTCTAGTTGCCCATAGCCTTGGCGGACTCAACATAGCACTTGCCATGGACAAATTCCCACAAAAAGTTGCTGTTGGTGTTTTCCTAACAGCTTTTGCTCCAGACACAGAACATAACCCTTCTTATGTTTTGTTAAAGGTATATGCTATACTTGTTAAACTTTTCATCGATTTTTTTATATTTTTGTAATGCCTTCAACAAAAAGTACAATGGATTAAAAATATTATGCGTAAAAATTTTCAATTATATTATATTGTTTTCAAGATTATATGATATAGTTCCATGCATATATTCATCATTATTATTTCTTGTTTCTTGAAAAGTACGCTGAGAGAATCCCCTTGTCTACATGGATGAACGTTAAATTTGAACCAAGTGGAAACAAAACATCAATCTTGTTTAGTCCCATGTATATGTCCAGCAACCTCTACCAACGATCCCCCGCTCAGGTACTTACTTGTTACGATAATTGTTTTAGTTCTGAAAAGAGTCATAAAACATGAATATGATTTTCAGGACCTTGAATTGGCCAAGAGTTTAGTAAGAACATCATCACTCTTCGTGGAAGACTTGGCAATACAAATGAAATTCTCGAAAGAGGGATATGGGTCAGTTTCGCGTTCTTTTATTGTCTGCACTGAAGACCTTACAATTCCTATGGAATATCAACAATGGATGATCCAAAATGCTGTCATCGATGACGTTTTGAGTATCGAAGGCGCAGATCATATGGCTATGAATAGCAAGCCTAGAGAACTATTTGATTCTCTCCAGAAGATAGCAACTAAATATGCATAAATCCATCACACAAGCTTTAATTTGCTTTTATTTCTTCTTGCTTTCAATTTGACTTGTCTAAGGACTATAAGATCTCGTTTGAAATTACTACTCTACGAAATAAATAAATAAATAATAAGAAATATCTTGGAACTCCTGAACTTTTTTTCCTTTTCACTATGAAGGAAGTTGTGTTCCTTTAACCAAAAAAGTCAAACTAATCAAATAAATGTTCCTACCAAAGATATTAAATAAATTTAGTTCAATGGATAATAAAATTTTTTGTTGAAAATCATATCGACTATAAATAAGACCGATTTATAATATATAAGTGGATGAAAATCTTATCTTATAAGTTGGTGTTGTAAAATTAAGTTAGGATTAAAATTAACATGGTATCAAAATCGTGATTTAAAGTTTATTTTAACAAAATTTATTGTTTGTTGAGTCTATTATTTCATCTATTATCAAGTCACAATCGGACCGCTTATTTTTTTTAATAACAAAGAATAAAACATATTTAGTAGAACATTTGTGATGTCTAAAGCCTTTAAACTTTACTTACAAACTTTGTTTTTCTTACTAATTACGAATAAAACATCTAGGAACCTCGAAAACACACCAAGTTACAATCCAAACTTACCAATCTACCCATCGACATTATGTTTAAAAATTCAAGTTAAACTAACATTCATTTGTAAAAGATCAAGTAATTTACAAAAAAAAGAACACAGATATAACAACCTCATGATAAAAGTCCTTGTGATGTAGTTGCATTAGTGTTTCTACAGGATTTTCTTCCATGCTCAATGGGGCTGGATATGCGGTATTATGATTTCGTCCTTGTCGTTTGTTCTTATGGGTTCTAGAATCTTCCCAAGACCCTTCCTTACATAGGCAATACTCTTGTTTTTCAAAAAATAACATTTCATTGCAGCCTAAACTTCTTACAATTTATCCTTGCAAGACTACATTGTTTTCTAACATAGACAAGATTAAATCAGTAGTCACTACACAAAAAAGAATTGTCCATAAGCATATGAAGTGGCATGATTATTCAGAATTCTTTATTAGGTAATAAGAGCCAAGATGTTCATCCCTATAAAAATATTAACCATTAGATTGAACATTGATACTAGTCTGAATATGAAAAAGTAACATTGATTCGGTTATGCTTAGTCCATAGTCATGCATTTAAATGTGCTATACAAAATATTTCTTTTACATCTACCTTTTCTTTCTTAAATATTATGATTCTAGATTGACCAAAATATTACCATCCACACTACTTTCTAAATTTTGTTTTGTTTTCCATTAAGTTCCATAAGATGAATGTGTTGGAAATGAGTTTTACGTTGATTGTGGTTCAGTGAGCATACACCTATTGACCTATCACACATTTTCCGTACCATCTTAAACTATTTTACAAAAGAAAACTACGGGTTTAACACTTTCATTTTGTTCTTTATGCAACTCACAAAAGTTGTTGCCAAGTTGTACCCCACCCCCTTTATGCAATAGCTTATTCTTTGTTGATATCTCCACCCTAGGTATTGTGCATTGGGTAAAGGATTCATAATCCAATATGATCAAAACGACGAAGGAATTACCAAAGTGTAAAAAAGGAGATGATTGTGAAACCTTATGTACTTATGCCTGTCTCTAAAAAGGGTGTGGTAAAATGTGCATCTGTTGTAGGAGATACATACAAAAGAGTTGTTATAAATTAGTGGGTTGATAGATTTGCCAACCCAATAATAAGTGTTGCAAATTTGGTATAATGATACCAACATGTGCATTCAAACCACATGGAAAAGTTTCGGTTCAACCCACCTTACCCATTGCCCTAACATCACATTGCACAACTAATTGTTCATTCTTTTTATTATTATTTCATGGCACAACTATATTCTAGATCTTTATACCAGATGTGAAGGAGTTGTATCGGATTAATTAGAAAAAAATAAATGGGAGCAAGTGAGTGCCTAAAATATGCTGAAATTTTAATAAAACCTGTTAATGAATGAATAAATCATAAATGTGAGCAAGTAGGTTGTACGCAACATAGCTAAAAACATACAAATTTTATAAAATAAGTAAATTCCACGTGAAAACATTTTACAACGTACAACTCGTGTTGTGGATTGTTGGAGGTGAAGATACACTTCACTATTTTTTTAGATATCCATCGATACCACGCTCACTAAAACTTTGTACAATAATAGAACTACAAAAACCTTCGACGTGTGTAACTTTTTTGCTTCATTTTTTCTCTCCTACAATGTGAAGCACACCACCTTTTCTATCACCAAATTAAATATTGGAAAAGATAATAATAGGTTTAGAAGATATCACACCAATCATTAAGTTCCCGTTATATGGATTATTTTGTCTTTCGTTGATCCTTATGAACATCACTTTCTGCAGGTTGCACTGTTGATATTTCATTGGTGTCGGTTATTTTGGTTTAAGTTAATAAGTTATGAGTTCATCATGTTCTTAAATGCACTTAAAGTCTTTTCTAAAAGCAAAAACAACAATGTACATTGTTAAACGGTCATTATTTTCTATTTCCATAAACTCCTTTATTTACTAATAATTTTTAATTTATGAATTAATATTTAAATTAATTATTATCATTATAAGAAATTTTTTTATTAATAATTAATTTTAGTTATAAAAAATTGTTAATTACTATAATAACCAATATAAATACTAATTTAATAAATAAAAAATTATTGATTATTAAAATAGTCTTATTAATAAATAAAAAATTATAATTGGTCACTAATTACTCAGAAACTAATTCTTTTGGTAGCAAAACTTTTGGTAATTAATGTTTAGTGACAATTTTTTTTTGGTAGTCAAAACCTTAGTAACTAAATTTTAGAGACTAATTATAATTTTTTATTTATAATAGTGACTGTCTTAGTAACCAATAATTTTATATTTTGTAAATTGGTATCTAAATTGTAATGACTAACAATTTTTTGTCATATAAATTGGTTTTAATAACTTACATATAGTTACATATATGGTCTTGTCACAATATTATATACTCACATATATGGTCTTCACATTAATTTTATTTATTTATTTATTTTAATCAACAAAGAATAAAATTGCATTAAAAAAAGCACTTGAGAAGTATTGTAACCTTTATATAAAAAACAAAATCTATGAGTGTTCATCATTAACTTAACATCATGGCTTCAACAATCAAAACCTAACCAAAACAACTGGTCACAATCTATACCAATATTGTGATCCACATAGAGAACAAGGCCATAGTATACCTCTCTAACACTTCTTCTGGCTCTGAATATGCAAAGATCAGCCAAGAATCTTGTTCTCCTTTTACAATCCTATTAACAAATATATTGTGCCTGCTACTACTCATGGTAATCCATTCACACTCATGTTCCCTAACATTAATTTTATTTATTTATTTATTCTATGTTTTAAATTAACATGATTTTAACATAGTGTATGTAATTTTTTTAATATTTATTTAAGATGGTATTAATTTTTACAACATTTATTTTAAAATTTGTGTGCCTCTATGACTTAGGATAATGATTACATAAAAACTTTAAATCTAAAGACTTGTATTTAAATTTGATATAATATTGTAATTTACGTGAATCTATAATTCATACTAATGGAAGATTAAGATTTTTTCCCATTTTTCTATATATTTATCTTTGCATTCAAATATTTTTCATTATCTTTTTTTTTCTACACATGGTCCATTTTAGGGGCTTGATTTTTCTATATTTTTGCGCACTATATAATTATAAGAAAATTGTAAGTTTTTTTAATAAAGAAAATCATTAAAGGGCTCACGAAATTACTAACTTCATCCATAGATGTTTGATCCATCTTTCTATCCGTCTAAAAATTCAATGAAAAACTCTACAGCAACATTACCTAAGAGATGCAAGGACGGAAATATCTGTGTGGGTAGATTCATATTATCTACGGATTATAAATAAAGTCTTTCGGTAAATCAAATCATATATATTATGTAATTAATTTAGAATAAAACTAATTTAAGAATTCGTTTTCAATATTTTTAAATAACTTATTAATTATAGAAAAACTTGATTAATTTATAATTGTAATTAGAGTTTAATTTTACCGCGTTATCGATTACTAAAAATGATTTTGAATGATATTTTTAAAGCAATAATTGTATGAATAAACGATTAAAAAAAAGGAAAAAACATGCCCAATGTATCTAAATTATTAATTTTTAAAATTATGAACAAAGAAAAATAAGCTCTTCAATTAAACTTTAAAAGGAAGAAATAAATAAATTTTGTTAGAAGCAATAAAACCTCGGCGTCTTGAATCCTATATTCAGTCAGAAATCAAACCTTGAAAAACAGATATAGTTTAGAAATCGTCTTTTCTTCTTATGATGAAACACATGAAGATTAACCAACCTTTTACACAGCAACAGAAGTTGAAAGAGTTTACTTTTTTTGAATTGAAAGAGTTTACACTCAATTAGTTTTTGATCAAGTCAAGGAAACAAAATGATATTAAACATAGGTTGTCGTTTTACATCTGAATTAACCAAGAAAGGTTGAAAATGAGTAAGAAGAACTTTTAGATACAAGCAACAACCCTAAAGATGATCTAGATATAGTAAACCCAAGGTTTGGTAGTAACAAAAAAGAACTAAACAAACCTAAAGTCTTTTTTTGGCTAAGCTCCAACTTTACTTTCTCTGCCATAAATTCGGTTGTTATTTTCAGTTGTGATACTGATACATTGAAAATGACTGCTACTAGCATGGTGTGGTTGTTCCTACTAAATTAGTAAATAATCTACATATGAATCAACTGTCTCTGCCTTTCTAAATTTTCATCATTTATTAACATCTAAGATATCTAGACAATAACCCCTATTATCATTTCATTGTGCCAAAAAGAGTGTAACCGAACTTTGAGTACAAAGAAAAGATCAACACCAAATAATCATTAAAAGATGGAAAGTTGAGCGGTATGTACGTATATTGTACAATATATTATCCAAGAAAGTAAATTTAACAATAAATAATAAAAGTGCACTTTGGAATTTAAGCACAACTTTGAGGATGGAAAAACTAGAAATGATATAGAATGGTATTTTTGGGATTAAATTTCACTGATTTCACTTTCGTTTATATAAACACAAATCTTCTTTATTAAAAGATCAATTTCAACCCACAAGTTTATTCAGACCCTAATCCATTACTAAGATGAGCTTAGATTTTTTTTATTAAGAGTTAATTCCTTATGAACTTATCTCATGTGAATTCGTATTCATAGGAAATGATAAGGATGTTAATGTGGGACGAGCTATATGAGTCAGCCCACTAATTTATAAAAAAAAAATGTGGGATGAATTAAATATTTTAGTCTATTGACACGCTTAGGTTTATATCTCATAACTCGCAGTTCGCACAGACCAATAACGAACTGGAACAAGCTAACCTATATAACCCGCACATTATTTTTACCGCATTTTAATCTCTAAGTCAAATAAGTTTTATTTTATTTTATTATTTTTTTCACTCCATGATTGAATCTCTCTTACTTACATTTAACATTGATTAATTGCTATAATATTTTGGTATCTTAGACAATTTTTTTTTTTTATGTTTCCTTGTTTATGAAAGGTTTAGCTATGGCATGTTTTTTAAGGTAGATCTTAATCATATGTCTACTTACTTTATTTATTGCCAATAGACTTGTGTAGTGTAACAAAAATGTGAAACATTAAAACAAAAGTATTATTATAACATTTGTCTAATGTTTTTTTCTTTTGGAGATTTTGTTTATGTAGACGAACTGAAATCCACGAACCAGTAATTATATAGGACAAACCAATAAAACTAACCCATTATTCTTATAGAAAGAAATGAGATAAGTCAACCCACATTATCATCTTAAAAAATTATTATACCTTAGAGATGGATAAAGTCAGTAATGTCAAAATATCTTACTTAAATTAAATAAAAAATATATGTATGTCTAAGACAAATAGAAATAATATGTATAATATCTTATTTAAATTAAATAGAAAATATATTAAATCATATAAAAACAAACATCTTAGACTAAAATATCTTTTGTTATGCTAAATATATTAAGTAATATTTTCCAATTTTAACATTGTTTATGATGAGGACTAAATAAGAATTACAAAATGTCATTAAACTTAAGAGTAACAAATATCATTCCGGACATCAAAGAGAGCAAAGTGATACTTTTAGAGACTTAAAATGTATTGAAGCCTGTACTCTATAGTCCATTTTTACGATTGTGATTTAATTTTTTCAAAAAGTTATTCGACCCACATACATCCGATTCATATCCACATGTTACTGTCAGGAAGAAAAAGTGGGTGAAACAGCCATCATATCATGGTTTACTTAAGGCCCCATGGGAGGAGATCTTCTCAATCCAAACTTTCTCAAAACTGGAAAAGGAAATTTGGCCAAGACACTTTCTCAATCTGAACACAGACTTTCGTGCTTCGTTTCGCATAATTCCATATTCCTGACCTTTTTTTTCCCGCCCTCTAATATGCTTAAAAATATTATAACATAAAGCACTTGAAACCATTTTCACGCCAGCCTTGAAGTGAGGGGTGTTTGAAGAAGAATACAAGCTCCAAGTAACAAGAGAAAGGAACCGCAAGAAAGACATCCTACAACACAATAATTGCTTGGATTATTGAGAATATAGTACAAAAGGTCTCGCAAAGGAAGATCATGCTGCTGACTAAAAGTTGAGGGAATGGACTAGTACCTCCATAAATTCAAGATGACATTGGACGCCAGACTCACCGGAGATGACATGTAATGTAATTGATGGATTTGGAGTAATTCCAGCTTGTTACCATATGGCACAAGCAGCAAAAAATGTGGAAAGGTGAAGCACTAAGTCCCATCTATGCCAACGTATTGGCCATATTACACCCACACAATTCTGAACCAGCACAAAAATTTTCCACATTCAGCTATCTGTGCCAGCAATACCTATTTACGGCAAGAAGTCTATTCAGCTAGTAAACTAAAATTTAACCATGAAATAACAGACAAGAATTTTCATATAATTTAAAAATTAATCAAGATAAGGCCTGCCTTTATTCCGTGAGCATCCTACTCGCCCAAAAATGTAGTTCTGTAGCCATTAATAAGCACAAGATAGCCAAGCTATGCAGTTTTCGTAATTACTCGGTTTTTAGTCCATGGGATCCCTTTTCCTGAGAGCAGAACTCTTGAAATCTTCTAAGACTACAAGAAATAAGTTCATCACTTACTTTTTTCTTCAGGTTCAAAGAATCACAATTCTAAAAGCTTGACCCTTTTGTTGAACAATAAATGCATTATCAAGAAGCATACCGTTTCAAAAGCACTTCGGGATTATAAGGAAACAACTTCTTTTGATGAAGATTATAAACAGAATTGTTCAAAGATAGTAAACATTCAGCAGCTTTCTTAAATGGTTTGATATTGTAACGCTTGAAGCCACAACCACTGTCTTCCTTATAATTCTTGATAAGCAACATGGTACTTCCACTGTTGTCAACTGACGTAGGTATCCCATCTGCTAACAACTGCAGACCATCCCCTACAATTTTTCTTCTCTTGCAAGGTGATTGATCCAAAAATTCTCCAAATAATGGAAATTCCACAAATAACTTCCATGAGTTGCATATCAAATGCAAGCATCTACAACGTGCAAAAGAGAAAAAGTAAAAGCCAACTTTTAAGAAACAAGTCAGGATAAGTAAAACAACTAACAATGTAATCTGATGATTCTGAACCCTGAACTTAATCTCCATAATTTATAAATGCAAAAAAAAAAAAGAAAAATTGTAGGCTAAAACAAAAATTTTAAAAATATGGAGCTGACCAGAGTTTTCTTTTACATGAATCATGGAAAAGCAAGAGGATATTCAGAAATACAGAAGAATATGTTCAAAAGGTCTCGCATTCACAGAAAACACAGAACCAGATCTGATTATAGCTTTTCAAGTTTATTTGTAATCACTGAAAGAGGAAATTTTGTCATCCAATAAAGTTACAATGACTACCTTAAAAGATATTTAGCACAGCTTATTCCAGTATCTTTTGAAATGAGATAATCTAGAAGCACTTGATGATCATAATGTATCTGCAGATCAATAAGAACAAGATAATAAGCCTTTTAAAGCTTTACAAAATAAACTAATAGATAAAGTGGACAGCAATGGGGTGTCCATCTTCATGAGGTAAGGTAGTGCATAATACTAGCCTCGAAAAGGAACAGATGGAAATGGTACACCGGAATAAAAATGTCTGACAACGCAAAAGGAAAATCTTTCATTACATCCTGATAAGCAGCATCCTTTCTTTCAGACCTACATCATTCAAATCTCAATAAAGCGGATCCTTCCATTAACTGGTTGATAAAAAATAGCAAAACATTGAATACAATTTCTTACTGTTGCTGGAGACAGGATGATATACTACACAATAGCAAAAGCACATCAAACAATAGATCATCCTGCCATTCAAATGATAAATAACTCAAATGAAACTTCAAGATATTGTCATTAAAAGATTCAAAACTACAAAGGAAAATAACACTCATCAATACCTCAGTCTCACAAATATATTGCCAACCTAAGAAGCATGGATACAGACAAGCTCAAAACGTCCGATTAAGATTTGAAATGACTTGCTATGAACACAGCCTCTTTTTCAAATTATCCGAGCTTAACAGTTTACAATACATGATGAGCTACCTAAACTTGCCGTAGTAACTAAATCAAATACCCGGTGGTAGTCATAAAATCCTATAATTACAGAATTCAAAACTGTTTTGAAGACAATGACCATGCCAAACGAGCATCACACCCATAAACTAATACACACACAAGCTGTATGGATAGACAAACCTCACGAAGATATAGCTGGAGGAAAGATGACATGAAGTCCATACATATCTCCAAGAAATTATCATGGTTGGTGGAGATTGCAGTAGGAAGATGTCTTTGAATCCACTTGTAAAGTTCTAGAAATCCCTTTTTCATGCAGAAGCGATCATGCTCTGAATCTGGGTTAGTGGTGAAACAGGAGGACAAAGTTGAACAATTACAGTGGTTTGCATTTTCTCCTCTTTGACTGATCAAACTGAAAGAACAAGCCAGTAAGAGGTAAACAGATTGTCTTTGTAGGTGGCCAGAATGCGTCAGACATGCTTCTCCATCAGACAAACTCACTAAAAATGGAGAGCCTTCCAGACAATTAATTTGATCAGAGTGAAATTGAGTTAAGGGTTGCTGCAAAAACTCTTCAAAATAGTTATGAAGGAGTTCAATCCAAGAAAAAGGGATTCGACAGTCTAGACCTGTGAGTGAACCAAGTCTGATCATCAGGATCTGCATAAAATATGGTAAATAAATAGTTTTAAGAGTGCCTTCCACTCTAAACATAGCAACCCAGAAAATGTCTTTTAACAAAGTTCTAAATTCAAAGTAATTTCACTTCTTTTTGGCTTTAAACTTCTCCAATGATTAACGTCATGAAAAGGCAAAGCAGTAATAAATAGCAACTTATGATAACAAAAAAAGAAAATCTCCATGCTAATGAACTTTATCAGTTACCAGACCAGTTACTAGAACAAGTAACAGGGTTAGCAGAACAATTCCAACCCAACAGGTCAAAAAGCATAACCCATCAATTTTGGCAAGATGGGTTGAGTTTTACGACAACTTAACCTGCTGCCCCACCCAACCCACCATCCATAGCAGGCCCGGACAAGCTGAACCAATTAGGGTTTTATAAATAAAAAGTTAAAAAGATATATAACTTTGATTACTATTTTATGATTTTTATTATATTACTGCCAATTTAATGTCATATTTAAAAGAAAAACTTTTCTCTCATTTTCACTTTTTTCTATTTTAAATATTTTGTCCCTTTTTCAATTAATTATTGACTTTTAACTTTTAAATTGTTTAGGTGGTGAAGCCACCAACCAACCCAAAATGGGGAAGCGGTTATTGTTGGAAAGCTGTCTTAAACTGAGGTTACCCCTAACCTTTGATTGTTGTGGCCTCTTTGGAGACTGTCTTAATTGCAGTCTCAACTGTGGTGTTTAGTCTTAAATCAACTAAGGATGTGGCTGAAATGGAGCTTATAACCTTGGTAATCCGATCTTTTGTTTTTAAAGATTAAGCTAGGGCATGTTTTAGGTCAGTCTTGACTGTGTCCCCTAATTAGGCTTTGTTGTGCCATCTTTAAGCATTGCTTTAGTTCTAGCCTCAAGGGTCAAATTTAGTCACATATCTACTAGAGGGGATTGAAAACAATTTACGAAGTATGAATAGTCCTCGCCTAACAAACTAACATAGAATTGAATTAGACCCTTAACCCAAATTGTAAGAGTTATTTCTCAACCAACTTTCAAACAAGGCTTCAGTGTGCAACTGTTTTCTGAAAAGATCAACAGCAGTGCAAGTCAATCTATTTTGCCGGACATTGATTTTTTGGCAAACATTAATCACAACTTAAAAGACTATTTGGCTTAAAAACACATTTTTGTTCAATATCAGTTTTAACCGTTAATTACAAAAACATAATTTTTTTTCTTATCTTCAAAAGTTTATATAGGTAAAGTGTGAAAACATTTCAAGTTGTCTTGTCATTTTTCTTTTCATTGTTTCCAGCATAAACTTTTGAAAACAAGAAACAATGAAAATAAAAATAAGATGTTTTGTAATTAAACGTAAAAACAAAAATTAGTCCAAAAGGCATTTTCTCAAACCAAATGTTGGCCCCTGAGCTTTTTACAATCCTTCTTCTAGTAGCACACTGAAGCTTCAATTGGTGCAACATGTCTTCTTTACATTGGAATGTGGGATGACTCAACTATTCATTATGCCAATGTTATATGTTCTAATTAGAGGACGAGGTTTAGATTAAGTTAGAACAAATTTTTTGTGAGAAAACTTATGAGTGTTTTATTTTCAGGATAATGCAGTAGATACGATCTCCTTATAATCCATATAGACTCAGTGTGAGATTATTTCTAAGGATAATATAATTTTAATTGAGCGCAACTACCTGGACACTGATACCCATGTATGAACAAAAAACTTCCAACCGTATATAGCCGAAGACTAGGCATACTACTGAATTTTAGAGTTCAGATGGAAAAAGTAGAACATATTTCACTAATGATACTCTGAATAATAGCCATCCAAAACACTAACCTAGTCTCTCACTACATTTCACTGGTCAAGGTCAATTGCAATAAAACTAGTACAAATCTAGCGCAATAACATAAAAAACATACTGACATATATCAACTCCCTAATACTATCTAGATGGTCATATGATATCTATCATGCCAAAAAGAAACTAGATTTGAAATTAAAATGGAAGATATTTTCAAACTCTGTCAGCAATAAGATTTTACTTGTTCAACCCACATGACAAGAAGCATTTTTATAATAACCTACTCTTCCATTAAATTTAAAGTAGAAACAATGACCAATACCAACATTCAATCATACAAGTAACCAAAAATTCAATTATCAAGCTCATTCATTGCACAAGTGGATGAACCTTACCAGCAGCTTGTGATTCAAGTAATTAGTGATGCATCTCTCAGCATTATGTTCTTGCTTACGGAGACACCATTTTGCAAGTCTAGGTACAAGATTCACTACTGTAATAAAAAGTGGATGTTTATCAATAGAATCACAATCAGTTTCCACTAGATCATTCCGGTCAACCAAGGAGCATAGAAACTGAAGAAAAGTCCCAAGACAAATCATAACAGGCTCCATAATACTGAACTTATTGAGGTGCAATTGATTGATAGAAGAGTTGTTTTTCATGCTACCAAACTCACAGCTCCAGAACTTGTCCAACAAATCCCACGGCATCTTTAGGAGACAAGAGTTGACAGAGTCATGGTACACTTGGACAAGGCCATCATCATAGTCCTCCTCCTCTAAATATTTACATATAACACGCATGACTCGGACAACACCAGCCACAGTAGACCAATCAAAATCCTTAGTCCCATATTGCGTCAGAAACTCAACATCAGAACTATCAAATTTACCATTCTCAGTTCCAGAAGAAGGCCCAGACGAACATGAGATCATCTTAGTGATCGCCATTTCCAACCAACAGCACAAAAAATGAATGAACCTCACCCAATTGTTCCCCTGCATATTATTACACGGAAGGATAAACAAAACAGGGAATCACATGGTAGACTCAAATGTATAACCTAAATTCATCAAGGTAACTAACTTCTACATTCATACCGTTGTGTGCACAAACCGTGAAGTTAAGGAAAGAGCATTGACAGCCACGTGTTGAACAAACTCGCTCTTGACAGTCAACAAAACCATCTATGTCACCAAAAACAACACGGAATTATGTTTGCAACAACGACGTTATACAAAAGTGCGTCGATGAAAATCTGGTCCTAACATTACCATCTCAGTAATGATTCTAGGCAGACATTGATCGACGGACGAATGCTGGTTCGAACCGCACAATCGCTCTTCGTCGGGAGCACGTTTCATCTCTGCACGAGAATCAAATTCACGAATCCGAAGCTGAATTTTTGTCACGACCTAAAATGCAAAAAAAAAAAAAAAAAAATCAGGTGCCTTACATTTGATAGTGTTTTGAATATAAGAATGCAAAACCTGAGAAGAAGCGATTAGAATCTCCTTCTCCTTCTCTTTGGAAATGGAAACAGAGGCCCATGATTCCTGAGGCACGAGGAAAGCGTGTTTCGTTAATGGAATAAGTTGACATGTATAGAAGAAAAAGACGAATCAAATGGTAGCGTTGGAGGTGGAAGAGTGAAACACACCGTGTACGGCCGCAGATAGTCGTCGATGAGGCGGCAGAGCCACCGAAGTTCAGCGGCCGGAGACATTTCACCGGCGAAATTGTAAGACTTAGATTTGTTTGCGGTTGCGGGTCTTGCAGCTAGCTACTACTGGGTGCCGAGGAGAGGTACTAGAACGATGCCGTTTCGACGAGTAATGTGGCAATTGCCTTTTTAATTGCACTTTACTACAAACAATAGCTGATATTTGCACAACTCACCCGGTTCCTTATTCCTCATTAATTGCTTCTTACTCCTTCCGATGGAATTGAAATGAAAAAACAGTTTTCTTATAATTAATAATTTGGTATTCCAATTTTTTTTTTTAAGTTCAATTTGGCTTTTATATTTTTTGTTTATTTAATTTAGTATTTTAATTATTTAAAAATATTCAATTTGGTCATTTCTATTAAGTTGGAGTTAACATTGTGTTTGTACAAGACACGTGTCAAGTTGTAAAATTTTTAATTTTTTTAATTTTTTTTTATAAAAATTTATAAACTGTCCCGTGTCATTTTATCGTCGTACCACGTGACCGCTTACAATCATGAGACATGACAGTGGTAATAGTTATTTTCAGTTTAGTCCTCTATTTAAATTTTTTGTTCAATTTAGTACCCAATTTTTTAAAATGATCTAATTTCGTAAATAAGTAAATAAGCTTAATTAGTCCGACTTCAGATCAAATTAGTAAATAAGCTTAATTACAACTTATATATACATGTTACAATAACTTTTTCTAATATATATATCAAATCATTTCACTTAAATACTTAAATTATTTTATTTTCTACATTTTTTTATCTTTGTAATTTTTTACACCTAAAAGTTTTTACATTTGTAAAAAATAAAATAATTTGAATATCTAGGTGTAGTGATTTGATGTATAAATTCAAAACAATTATTTTAACATGTATATATAAATTATAATTATACTTCGTTACTAATTTGGTCTTAAATTGGAAAGGACAAAATTAGACCGTTTTAAAGAGTTGGATATTAAATTGAACCAAAAATTTAAATAAAGGACTAAATTGAAAAGAACTATTATCACTGTCAAGTGTCATGATTGTAAGCTGTCATATGGTACGATGGTAACCTAACACGTAGCAGTTTTCAAATTTTTTGAAAAAAAAAGTAAAATTTTAAAAAATTATTATTATTATTTAAAAAAAAATTATGGCTTGACACGTGTCCTGAAGGGACACGGTGTTAAGTCCAACTTAACGGTGAGGACCAAATTAAATCATTTTAAATAATTAAGGTACTAAATTGAACAACCTAAAAATATGGGAACCAAATTAAACTTAACTAAAAAATTAGAATACCAAATCGGTAATTATACCTAAAGTTTTACATTTTCAATAAATATTAAAAAACTACCAAAACTACTCTAAAATATGTGTTTCAGAATAAAATTTCTAGAAACCTTTGAGAAATATATTTTAAATTGCTTAAAAAATGTATTTCATAATGATAATTTTATTCTGAAATCTTGAGATAAATTGAGAATTTTTCTAACACATTCTCAATTTTATTTTCCAGAAAATATGAGAATTTCCAAAACTATTTATTATCATTTTAATACAACAGAGAATTACGAGAATAAATTATTAAAATACAAAGACGGATGAGGTTAGCTTCAGACTCAAAAAGGGCCTGCCTCCGAGATCCAGATGAAAGGTAAGATACTCTAAAATCCCTTCTTTTCGTTTATATTCAGTAAAAAGTTTTTTCTTACATCATTATTCAAACCTCACTTGGATTTTATGTTATATAGTAAGGCCAATTCAATTCAACGTTTAATCATTTCCTTTCATTTACATTGACCAATTGTTTCAAGATTTCGTTTCTATTTAGTTGTAAATTCTACATCTTAGTAAAATTTCTTTTTCAATTATTTCTTACTCTTCAATTAACCTTTAATTAACTTACTTATAGATACTTATTGTTATGTAGAAAGAGTAAAACATGAAATATTTTTTATAATAATATATTAAGATTGAGAAAATATATTACTTTCTTTATTTTTACAAAACAACATTAGATGACATAAAAAAAATTAAAAATGTCCAATATATTAATATTGAATAAGTCAATTATAAAATAAATAATTAAGGTATATTTAATATATATATATATATATATATATATATATATATATATATATATATATATAAAAAACTAATACTGAAAACTGAATAAACGTGGATCCATTCTCATTAGAATTGTCATGGGTTCAAGCTTAATGTAATTTGAATCTACACCAACTTAATTCAATTGAGCTTGTTTGGATTAATCTGATTCGATTAAATTCGAGTTGTCTCAAACTTGACTTGAAATAAGATAACATTGGCTCAACTCAAAATCTGGTTTTTTATTGGGCTAGGCTGGACCTAGTTTTGACCAGACTATGACTAACATAGGCTTAGTTCAATTCAGTTGAACATATAACTCAAATGAATGTGGATGACCCAATTCGAGTGAATGCAAAATGTCCTAACTCAACTCAACTTAAGCTCGAACCAACTTGACTCAACATAAATCTCGATCAACTCGGCTCGATTTGGACTCAAATTAGGCCTAAACCAACTCGACTTAATGTGGACTCAAACCAACTTGACTCGGTCTTAGGCTTATCAGTTGAAGTTGGGCCCAAATCAACTCAACTTAACCTAGTATTGGGTTGACTTTAACTTAATTTACATGAACTTGATCTGATGTTGTCTTACTTGGGTTTGACTCGATCTAACATTTTATAATTTTAAAATAATCTCATTTAACATAAATTAAAAACAAAATTGTAAATATAAATTAAAAAAAATCTTGAAGAACTTTGATAAAAAATAACATCAATCAAGATTTATCACAAAAAATTATCAATATTAATAATTTTTAATTATTAACAATCATTTAATATTTAAATAAATTTAGTGGTAAGTGAAATACTTTAAAAAAATCACTAAATTTAAATTACCTTATCTAAAAAAAATTAAAAAATGAATCAGTTTAAATGAAATTAATTTAAATATGATATTTTTAAATGTTTTAAAATTTGTAAAATTTTATTCAAATAGTAAATCTAACTATTAATATATGTAATAGTTTCACAAGCTACAATAAGCTTAGAGAAGCTCTCTTGATGTTCAAATAATGTACAATGAAATATATACCTTGTGTACAAGTCATCAATAGTCACATCTTTCTTCCACTACTCAGTGATAAGGAAAATTAGGACTGGTAAAAAATATTAAACTGCACTAAATTGTGTGAAGGTTGGAATAAACTGAAAAAGTAGTTTTATAGAACTAATAGGACAATTTTAAGTTGAACTACATTGCTATATAGTCAATAACTTAACTTCTTCTTTTTTTAATAGTTTTACGTAGACATTGTTTATCTTGTGAATATTGTACAGCTACAAAAATAATGAAATTTTCATGGTACTTTTATTTTTTTCAATTTTTAAAATGTCATAAAGTTTAACAATGCCCTTAACTACTATTTAACTACCAATTTATGAATTCAGTATTTAAAACTAAACCAAAGTGGTTTAATTTTTATTGAAAACAATTTTAATTTTTAATTTTATTTAATATAGACCTCTGAAATAACCAAGAATAAATGGAGTATAATAGAAGACAAGTTATACTTATTATTTGTCTAGTTCATAAAACTGTTTTCTCCTCACTTTTCTCTACTTTTCTCACCAGCATGTTCCCACTTCTTTATGACTTATTCTTTCTGGTCATTCTTGTTCTTAATCTAAATTGAGTCTCACTATTAAGATAAAAAAAAAATTAAAAAAATATGACTATTTAATAAACAAAAGACTAAAACTAAAAAAAATGACTGAAAATTTATAATTAGTTTGACTTATATAATGGAATAATTTTATGTATATATTTAAAAATATTGTTTTCAAGATTGTTCGATATAAAAATGATAGAAATAAAAATAACTTTTAAAATACATATTAGAGTTACAATAAATTTTAAATTAAAAGAGAAAATTATTATAAAATATTAATAAATCAAAAACTTATAATTTAAAATAATAATATTAAAACGTATTATTTTATAAAATATCAAATTTGATTTAATTAATTATTTTTTATTTTAAATATAGGTTATTATATTTCTTATATTAGAAAAAGGCATACGTTTGTTTTATTATTTTTTGCATTCCTGTTTTAGATTTTAGTATTCTCATAGTTTCTGGTCTCTCGTTCTCAATTATTTTCTTTCTAGAAGAATGTGTCTTTTAGAGGTGACGTTTAAGACTTATGCATAGTAGATAGTATGTTTATAAGACCATGATATTCCTATCGTATGATATGATATTCCTATCGTATTATCTAGTGGAAAAAATTAGTATTAAATATTAAAAATATTAGCACTCCTTATCTTCTTTTTTTTTTTTCATTTTTTGCACATCTTAAGAACTTAGTCTAAAGCTAGATAAAGAAAATTTTATTGTCTACTATTCTTAAAAAACAAAAAAAAAAATCGCCCTCCAAAAATACTACAGTGATAAAAAAAAAATCTTGCAGAGAGGATGAATAATGGTTCAGTCATGAATTCAGACCACAGACCTGGCACATGTTGGCTGTTTAGTAGACATGTTGAACACGAAACACAGAATTGCTTTGAATAACAGCGATAGTGACTTTGGTATTACCGTCTAGCTTTTCAAACCTCTCCTTCTAATAATATTATTTTATTACATATGTTTGATGCATTTTAAAGAAGTATTATAAAGTCAGATATCACTAAATTATAAATTTTTCTCAAAGAAAACTAAAAAAGAAAACAAATATGTATTATTATTTACATAAAAAAAAAATACTTTTTGACATTTGTTTACTTGTGATTCTGAATAATATCAAAACAATAAAAGAAACAAAAGGATACAAAACGGAAAAAATACTGAGAAGATTTTTTACAATAATCTATTCTATCTAATATATGGTTTAACTGTATAATGAATTATAAATATAAAACATAATTTTAATATAACACACAAAATTGTTAAGGTAATTACAACAAAATCTACTAGATTGTATAATTAGTTTACACACTACTAAATTGTTTCAAGTGGATTGTCTTCTTCTCTCTATGAGACAATCCAAACATTTTAATAGTTTTTTAGCAGATCGGTTGTTATACATGAGTAAAGTTAACAACTAGATACTCTACATTGACTCTAATTCAGAAAGAGCTCAAACATTATCTTACTTTGTTGAGTATTGTCAATTTTCTTAAAGACTTGGTAAACACATCTATACAGTTTTCCTTCAAGATTACCTTTTAAATTTTGACCTTTCTAGAAACTCAACAACGTTTCTCACAAAGTGTAGTCTGACAATCTATATATTTTGTACTCTTTAAGTATATTTGATTATCAAATATATCACATTGATTATTATAATAAATAGTTATACAATTCTACAAAACACTTTGATTAGAATTCAAGCAAAAACAAACACCTCCAAGTTGAAAAAGAAGAAGAGGGTTGAATTGTTAACTTACACGTAAGAAGAAATTGTTCAAATGAATTCGAGTATAACTTCGTCACAATCCCAAATGTAATATCTAATTCACGAATAAATGAAAATCAGACGAGAAAGAGGAAAACCCAGGTTGAATGGGAAAGGATAAAGAATCTTGAATTGTGGGCAATTTTGTATTTTGGGGTCTCTTTCAAGTCAAATTTGTAAAAATGGGTCGGTTGATTTTTTTTTTTTGTAAATTAGGGTCAAGTCGTCAGGATACAAGACGACATTATAGATAAAGTCGTCTTGTATAACAGTTTCCTTTTTTTTTCTTTTTTGAAAAAGCAAAGTCGTCCTGTATCAAAACGGTTTCAGTGCAATGAAAAAAGTGAAATCGTCCTTTACGATTACGACTTCACTTTAAGTTTATTTTTTGTCCTGAAACAATGGAGTGGAAAGTACGCCATTAATTAAATCATGTTTGAATGATAAGAGTGCTTCTTTTAATGGGGTATTGTGTTTGTGTATTGGTTACAAGGAAAATAAAATAAAAATTAATTACGTTAAAAAGGAAAAATAATTGAAAATGAAGTCGTCATCACACAGGACGACTCCACTTTTTCCATTACATCAAAACCGTTCTAGTACAAGATGACTTTGTTTTTTAAAAGAAAGTAAATGAAACCGTTAGGATACAAGACGACTTCATTTATAATGTCATGTATCTGACAACTTGACCCTAATTTACAAAAAAAAAAAATCAATTGACCTATTTTTACAAATTTAACTTAAAAGAGACCTTAAAATACAAAAATTCCTGAATTGTGAGAATGAATATGTCATCTCGTTTTAAAACAAATAATTGAGAAGAATTAATTAAGACAATCGAGTTTGTTTAAAAAAAGAAAAAAAATGAGTTTTACAAAATTTATTATATTAAAATGTTCGTCTACATATTAAATATAGTATATTAAATTGTAAGTTAAAAAAACCACCAGATCATTTCATAACTAAGAGTGTGTTTGGTTCGACGTTGAAAAATTGATTTTAATTGAATCAATTCTCCAACATAAAAATGAACATTAGTTATTTTTCATTTAATGTGAAATTTTTATCCTTTAATTAAATTTGGAAATCAAAACACATACTGATTATATGTTAGAAAATCAATTATAATAAATTTTACATCAATTTTACACATAAATAAATACACATTAAGTAAATCCAAATCTGATGTATGTCCATTGAAATAACCCAACACTGAATTATAGTCCCACGAGTTCTATCATGTCAGCAAAATTTGACACCACCACTTTGTATATTATTGTTCAGAAGATAAATTTAGGTTAAATTATCCTTTTGTCCCTCTATTTGTCATGAAATTTCATTTTGGTCCTCACATTTTTCGTTGTCTCAATTTGGTCCTCATTTTCTTAAAAATGACTCAATTTGGTCCTCACCATTAACTTTGACCAGACGGTGTTAAAGTCAACGCCATGTGTCAATTTCTGATTTTTTTTTATATTTTTTTAATATTTTTTTTATATATTTTTTTAAAAATTTTTAAATTTTTTAAATTTTTTTTTGACATGTGTCACTTGACAGTTGTGCCACGTGTCAAAGTGACTCAATTTGGTCTCTATATTTGTTTTTAGTTTCAATTTAGTCCCAATTTTTGTAAAAATGAAGCAATATTGTCCTTCCTCAAATTGACACTAAATTTACTTTTTTATAAACTTTATGGTGATATTCTTACTAAAATTAATGTTTTTATTAAATATTTCTATAAATATTTTAAATTAACTTTAAATTCTAAACAGAACATTAGACTTTGATTTTGTTTTGAACTTGAAATTTAGTTCCTAAATTTATGTGTGACAAGTTATTTGATTTTTAATCTTTACCAAGTTTGTATAATATGATACACTTGATGCCTTTATATATGAT
>Ga0214542_1005873_pt1 | contig 22953 bp, 9 predicted proteins | sample CNSS1metaG_FD_160096 | JGI IMG/M metagenome (GOLD analysis project Ga0214542, IMG submission 160096) | Root nodule microbial communities from cowpea collected in UCLA plant growth center, Los Angeles, California, USA - CNSS1 | ecosystem: Host-associated > Plants > Roots > Nodule | place: USA...
TCTCTTTATAATTATATATATATATATATATATATATATATATATATATATATATATATATATATTATTACCATATGAATGTTGTATTTATTATGGTTGTCTCCATTGTTCTCATAACTACTTTTAATTCACCATGCAATTTGATGTTTGTACCAACCTTCTAAATTTTCAATTTATTATTCAATATTTTTCTTTTTATATGATGTAATCTCTAAATTTACCTTTTATAAATTGTTTTTTTATGACCTTTAATGAATGTTGTTAAGGTTTGGTTCCTTGTTGATATAATTTATTATTACTTATTTTGGAATTCAAATTATAGATTTTGCAAATAAGACTAGTTTGAAATTTAAATCATAAAGCTTAAACATAAACAATAATACTAAAATTAAAATTTTATTTCAAATTAAAATTCATCAAAAAGTGTTACATTTAAATGACATTTTGTTTTGCAATTTAATCTGCGTCTTATTGGAAATTAACTTTTTATCTTGTTTTGATTTGGATTTGAATTTTGGTAGTACATGTTATATTGAAATTGGATTGGAGTTGGAATTGAAATGAAATTTGGATTTCAATTTTTGGAAATGAAATTCCTTATAAGGTCGTATTAATTGAAATTGCATTTTCATTTGTAATTTGAATTTGAGTTGAAATTTAAATTGATATGTAGGAGTTATGCATTGAGTTTTGACTTATTATAAATTAATATTATTTAAATTAATTAGAAATTCTTGTATTCAAATTGAACTTGTAATTAAATTTTCATTTGGATTGATATTTGATTATTATACTCAAATGAGGAACTTTAACATAAAATATATCGACATAAAATATTTAAATGAGATAATTTTTCAATATTGTCGGTTAGGTTGACATTGTATTCTTATTATTTATATTAATATTTTATATTAATTTTTCAAAACTTTCGGCTAGCAAGTGTTTAGGGATTGACACTATAATATGCTTAATTAATATTTTGGTTTCAATATTTGTGGGGTTTATTCAATTTGATCCCTTAATTTTTTTTACCCTCAATTGAATCCTCATTTATTTAAAATGATTACATGTAGTCTCTTTTATAAGTTGTGCTAACATCATTTGGAAGATGATCATATGTTAGTTTAAACCCTCTTTTCCTTTTTGAACCTTTTCTTCTCTATAGACACAACCCTGCCCATGCCTTACTCCTAACACAGTCCTCCTCCTCCTCCTCCTCCTCCATCATCTTTAACCACCAACCCTCCACTCGCCCCCTACTCCCTTACCCCCAATGCCTTTTCCACCTCTTTGGTGGCCAGATATAGGTGTTGTGACGAAGGTTTCCACCTATGGTAACATGTGCGTGGGTTAGAGAAAGTTGTGATTCTAATTATTAGAATCAATACCAGAGATATTATGTCAATAATATTATCCCAATATCCCAAATATTATGCCCGTGTATTATTCCTCATGTGTGCAGCCATCATTATCAATTATTTCCTATATTGTTTATTGTATTCAATGATGGATTTATTATAGAGATTATGATTATATTGTTGTGTTTATATAAACACAACATATACAATACGAATACATACAATATTTATCCATTTTATCTTTCTTTGTATCAGAGGTATCAAGCTTGAAGGTTCTCGATTCAATCATGTCTTCTGCAGCCAACATAAATCACAAAAATGACCTACCCATAACTGTTTCTGTCAAGTTAGACAGAGATAACTATCTCCTATGGAAGTCACTAGTTCTTCCACTGATAAGAGGTTGCAAACTTGATGGCTACATACTAGGAATAAAAGAATGCCCATAATCATTTGTCATTGCAATTGACAAAACTCAGAAAACCAATCCACAACTTTTTCTGTCAAGTTAGACAAAGATAACTATCTCCTATGGAAGTCACTAGTTCTTCCACTGATAAGAGGTTACAAACTTGATGGCTATATACTAGGAATAAAAGAATGCCTATAATCGTTTGTCACTACAAGTGACAAAACTAAAAAAACCAATCCTGACTAAGAAGAGTGGATTGCACAAGATCAAGCTCTCCTAGGGTGGCTAAGAAATTCAATGGTTATTGATATTGAAACATCGTTGTTGTACTGTGAAACCACTAAGGAACTTTGGATGAAGCCTAAAGCCTAGTAGGTGCACACACAAAATCAAGGACAATCTACCGCAAGTTAGAATTTCACAACACTCGCAAAGGAAAAATGAAAGATGGATCAATATCTTCTCAAAATGAAGAACTTTGCTAATAAATTAAAGTTGGCTGGATCACCAATCTCAAACTCAAATTTGATAATTCAAATGCTGAATGGTATGGATGTTGATTACAATCCGGTGGTGGTCAAATTATTTGATCAAATCAACCTTAATTGGGTTGATCTACAAGCCCAACTATTGGCCTTTGAAAGCATAATAGAACAATTGAACAATTTCAATAATCTTTCAATGAATACTTCAACAAACCTTGCAACCAAAACTGATTTCAGAAGCAACAAACTAGGGACACAAGGTAATTGGAAGGGCTCTAACTTTAGAGGAGGTAGAGGAAGAGGTAGATCTAAACCAATATGTCAGGTATGTAACAAGATCAGACACATAGTAGTGAATTGCTTTTATCGCTATGATAAGTCATACACATATTTAAATCATAATGTTGAAAATAACGAGAGAAAATCACAATGCTTTCATAGCCTCCATACCACAGTCAAGTCAAAATGAGAAACTTCAAGATCTCAATGAAAACAATGGTACGACTTCTTCTGTCTTAGTTGGAAATGGTGAAAGATTGAAAATATTGGTCTCAAGCACAACTAAATTGAATAACCTCAACTTGTATAATGTTCTATATGTTCCAGAAGTAACAAAAAATTTGTTGAGTGTATCTATGCTAATTGCCGACAATAATGCCCTTGTTGAATTTGATGCAAACTACTGTTATGTGAAGGACAAATTGACTAGGAAAATACTACTAAGAGGGAAACTTAGAGAAGGTTTATACCAACTTTCAAGTGTCAACTCTCAAGTCAATAAAGATCCATGTGTCTACATGTCGCTAAAGGAGAATTGGCATAGAAAGCTTGAACACCCCAACAATAAAGTCTTAGAAAAGGTGCTGAAGAATTGCAATGTCAAGACATCTTCACGTGATCAATTTTCATTTTGTGAAGCTTGTCAATTTGGAAAACTTCACTTATTACCATTTAAATCCTCTTCTATTCATGCTAAGGAACCTTTAGAATTGATTCATAGTGATGTATGGGGACCTGTCCCAATTTTATCTCCCTCTAATTTTAAGTACTATGTTCTTTTCATTGATGATTCCAGTAGGTTCTCTTGGATTTTCCTTTAAAACAAAAATCAGAAACAAGACATGCTTTCACTCAATTCAAAAGCATGGTTGAAAACCAATTTAACAAGAAGATAAAACTCATCAATGTGACGGTGGAAGTGAGTTTAAACCTGTCTAGAAAATAACCATTGAATCAGGAATTCAATTTAGAATGTCCTGCCCATATACCTCTTAGCAAAATGGTAGAGATGAAAGAAAACACAAACATGTGATTGAACTAGGGCTCACACTTTTGGCATAGGCTAAAATGCCTTTACACTACTGGTGGGAAGGTTTCTCTACGCCAGTTTCTCTCATCAACAAATTGCCTTCATCAGTTAACCCAAATGAAAGTCCATTTTCATTGTTATTTGGAAAGAAACTTGACTATGATGCTCTAAAGTCGTTTGGTTGTGACTATTATCCTGCCTTAAACTATACAATCAGCAAAAACTTCAATTCCACACTACACAATGTGTATTCTTGAGATACAACAAATCTCACAAAGGTTATAAGTGCCTCAACTCCCATGGCAGAATTTTCATCTCAAGAAATGTGGTCTTTAATGAGAATCAATTTCTTTTCATGATGGCTTTCTTGACACAAGAAATTCATTAAAAACACTATCTAGAACAATCCCTAAATTTCTTCCTTCTTGTCCTACAGGTACCACTACAAGCCACACAGTTGAATTAATTCATAAGGAGGTGAATCATCAAGAAAGTGACTTAGTTTCCAATGAAGAGAAACTAACTCTCGATGACTTATCTATCAATGATGATCAACCAATGCTCATTGATATCTCTATTCATGCAGATGAGGCATCCTCACATGTAAATGACACACCGAAAGACACACCAGAAGAAAATAACCAATAGACTGAGTAGGACAACACACACTAGATGCAAACCAAAAGCAAGACAAGGATGTACAAGGCAAAACTGCCCTATATAGGGCTTTTAGAAATAGACACAGAAGACAAGGAACCAGAAAGTGTTAATGAAGCTTTACCCAGTCCAAAATGGAAAGCAACCATGTATGCAGAATTTAAAGCTCTAACAGCTAATCATACTTGGACTTTGGTACCATTTCAAGGGTAGAATAACATCATAGACTCCAAGTGGGTCTTTAAAACTAAAGACAAGGCAGATGGCTCAATTGAGTGAAGGAAAGCAAGATTGTTTGCCAAAGGTTTTCAACAAATTGTGGGTCTCGACTATGATGAAACCTTTAGTCTAGTGGTCAAGTCTAGCACAATAAGAATTGTCCTATCCATTGCAGTACATTTAAATTGGGAGGTTAGGCAATTAGACATAAATAATGCATTATTGAATGGCAATTTCAAAGAAAATGTGTTCTTGCATCAATCTGAAGGATATACAAATTCAACCAAGCCTAGCCATAAATGCAAATTAAGCAAGGCAATTTACGGTCTGAACAAGCCTTAAGGGCTTGGTATGACAAGTTGAAAGACACTTTATTAAGATGGGACTTTCAAAACACCAAGAGTGATTAGTCACTGTTTGTTCTTAGAGAAAATGATCATATCATACTCCTTCTCATATATGTTGATGATATAGTAATTACAGGGAGCAACAATAAGTCTTTAGAGACTTTCATTACTCAATTAAACATTGCTTTCTCTCTCAAAGACCTTGGCCTTCTACACTACTTCTTGGGAATTGAAGTACATAGAGATGCTGGTGGAATGTACCTTAAATAAACAAAGTACATTAGAGATCTACTCAAGAAGTTTAATATGGAAAGAGCTTTCTCTTGCCCTACACCAATGGTAACAGGGAAACAATTCACTACTAAAGGAGAACTTATAGCTAACCCTACACTATATAGACAAGCTATAGGTGCATTACAATATCTGATCAACACTCGACCAAACATAACATTTTCTATCAACAAATTTACCAATATATATGAGTTCCTCAACCATAGATAATTAGCAAGGAATAGAAAGAATACTGAGATATCTCCATGGCACAAAATTTTTTATCAAACCCTCAACTGATATTGATATAGTTGGATTCTCTGATTCAGATTTGGCCACTAGAATAGATGATAGGAAATTCATAGCAGGGTAGTGTGTTTTCCTTGGAGAAACATTGATCTTGTGAGCCTCCAGAAAACCAAAAGTGGTGTCATAGTCAAGTATTGAGTCAAAATACAGAGTTTTTTCTGACCTAGCAGTAGAAGTAACTTGGATCATATCACTTCTAGATGAGCTGAAATTTCCTATACCTAGAAAGCTAGTTTTGTGGTGTGACTGCTTAAGTGCCAAGGCATTGGCATCCAATCTAGTGATGCATGCTCTCGGTCTAAACATATGAAGATAGATGTTCACTACATTCGTGATAAAGTTCTTTAGAATCAAGTCACAATAACCTATGTGCCCACAACAAATCAAATTGCAGATTGTTTAACCAAACCTCTCACAAAAAAAGTTCAACATTTCAAGAAACAAACTTGGGATGAATGAGTCACCTTAGTTTGAGAGATGGAGTTAGAGAAAGTTATGATTCTAATTATTACAATCAATGCTAGAGATATTATGTCAATAATATTATCCCAATATCCCTGATATTATGTCTATGTATTATTTCTTATGTGTGCAGCCATCATTATCAATTATTTCCTATGTTGTTTATTGTATTCAATGATGGCTTTATCATAGAGATTATGATTGTACGGTATTTTGTTTATATAAACACAACATCTGCAATACGAATAGATAACAATATTTCTCTTTTTTATCTTTCTGCGTGGAGTTGTTTGATTTGTGTTAAGGATTTGGAATTGATGACTGACTACAACAAGGCATGTCATGAGCTATTCTACGAACTTCCTTTGAGTACAAGTCAGGGGAAGAAACTTATGATTCAATGTAGATGGAAGAGCTGAAGAAACCAAGTGTGAAGGTGTTGCCTGGTCTTTTATTCCTACATCTTCACTCATCTTCCTTAACCAAACAATCTATATATGTCTTTTGATCTAAAAATTATGTGAAAGTTAACACAGAGGAAAGAAGAAGGAGAACTCAAAAGTATAATAAATAAATTTGATAAAGGGAGCAACTTTGATCACAAACTATCACCTTTTCTTCCAAAGTTAGTTCAACCAAACTTTTCATTTTCTTCACACTTCTATTGATGTGATTGTGGTGGTGGTTATGCACTTGAAGTTAAAGAGGCTTCGACATCGCAAGGTTGAAGTGGAAACAGGACGTAGGGGTTGTGACGGTTAAAGACATGAGAGGAGAAGGGGGACTATAGCAGCGGTAGCAGGAGTAGGGTTCATGGTGGGATTGTATTGTCGGAGAAGAGGGGTTCAAGTGGGATAAGATTTTTTGGACTAACATATGGTTACTTTCCACATGATTTTAACATCAAACTAATGGAAGGGATCACATTGAATAATTTCAAATAAAATGAAGACTCAATTAAGGACAAAAGAAGTTAAGGAATTAAATTAAATAAACTCCACCAGTATTGAGACCAAAATACTAATTAAGGATTTAATAATATGTAGCATCTTATAGAACGAGCTAAATCGATGTTGTTCATTTTAATTCTTTTAAATTTTCATAATTCTTAAAATCTCTTTTTAATTCTAAATAACATTTCGTCAAACTAAGATAAACTAAATCGAAACTATATTTTAAAAATAAAGATTAATTATACATTTGGTCCTTGTATTTATTCGATTGGTTCAATTTTGTTCCTTTATTTTTTATTTGTTCAATTTAGTCTTCCAAATTTTTAAAACACTCCAATTTGGTTATTTCTGTTAATTTGAAATTAACTTTGTATCTGTACATGTCACATGTCAAATTCGTCGAATTTTCAATTTTTTAAATTACTTTTTAATGTTTTAAATTTTTTTTCAAAACAAAATGAAATTTTCCATGTGTTAGGTCATGGTGGTACCACGTGGTAGTCATAATGCCATATGGTAGTGGTAGTGCCACGTGTAATGTTATTGGCACATGGTAATGATTGTTTTCAATTTAGTCCCTATATTTAAAATTTTGATTTAATTTAGTTCTCTTTTTTTTTTTTAAAGCGATCCAATTTGGTTATCTCCAAATTGAGACCAAATTAGTAATTAAGTTTAATTACACCTTAATATACATGTTCAAATAACTTTTTAGAATTTATACATCAAATTACTCCACCTAAATATTCAAATTATTTTATTTTTTAAAAGTGTAAAAATGTAAAAAAAATAAAATAATTTTGAGTATTTAAGTACAATGATTTGATGTATAAATTCTAAAAAATTATTTTAATATGTATATATAAATTATAATTAAGTTTAATCACTAATTTGATCTAAAATTAGAGAGATCCAAATTGGATCATTTTAAAAAATAGAGAGACTAAATTAAAAATAATCATTATCATGTGGCAATAACACTAGTGCATGACACTCTCACGTGACAAGACCATAACCTGACATGTTTATGTTTTTTTTTAAATTTTGAAAAATAATTTTTTTCTTTAAATTTCACGAATTGACATGTAACATACATGAAAAACGTTAATGTCAACTTAATAGAAATGATTAAATTGAACTATTTTAAAAAAAATTAAAACACTAAACTGAACCAAAATAAAATAAAAAGATATAATTAAACCAATCGAATAAATACAGAACCAACTATATAATTAAGCCTAAAAATAATAACATAATGTTCTAAACTTAACAACGAGTTATCATCATTTTAACCAATGATGATAGCAAGCATGTTAATACAAACCCACACTAATGTTATAGCTTTCGCACCATTTTTGTCCCTTCGTGCTCTGACGCAAGGTGGCAACTAATCACGACTAAGACTGCCTTCTACTCATTTAGGTCGACAAATACAATTTTCTTGAAGTGAAATAAGCTGACAACAAAAAGAAGAGGGTTTTACTTTCTAACTATAAAAAAAAAAAAATCAACACTGCAATGATAATAATAGAAAATGATGAGAGTTATTTAGATTAAAGAAAAAGTTGTACACCGATGGGTGGGGAAGACATGGTTGTCAATATCGAAGAAAAGGAAGCAACGTGTGTGACGGTGTGTGTTGTTGAGGGTGTATGCATAATTGGTGGGGTGCGTCAAGTCAGATTCAGAAACCTCCGGCACTCACAATGCGTACTGAACTCGTCAACCTCTCTACAACCATATTTCGACACATAATCCAAGGAATAGCATAACCAACTACATTCAGTTTAGATTTACAACTTTCCCTCTCTTAATCTCATAATTCAACCTTAAATTTCTGTCAAAACAATCTCTATAATTATTACTATATCACTTTTTAAGATTGGATATTACAACAACTTATGTATATCATTTGAAACAATATTTCAATATGAATCCACCATAGAGTAATTTAGGTTAAATTATCCTTTTGGTTCCTTTATTTGTCATAAAATTTCATTTTGGTCTTCGCATTTTTCGTTGTCTCAATTTGGTCCTCACCGTTCACTTTAACCAGACAGTGTTAAAGTCAACGCCACGTGTCAATTTCTGGTTTTTTTGATTTTTTTAATTTTTTTTTTAATATTTTAAATTTTTTAAATTTTTTTCTTTTTGACACGTGTCACTCCACAGTCGTGCCACATGTCAAAGTGACTCAATTTGGTCCCTATATTTGTTTTTAGTTTCAATTTAGTCACAATTTTTGTAAAATGAAGCAATATTGTCCTTTCTCAAATTGACACTAAATTTGCTTTTTTATAAATCTTATGGTGATATTCTTATTAAAATTAACGTTTTTATTAAATATTTTTATGAATATTTTAAATTAACTTTAAATTCTACACAACACATTAGACTTTGATTTTGTTTTGAACTTGAAATTTAATTCCTAAATTTATATATGACAAGTTATTTGATTTTTCATCTTTACCAAATTTGTATAATATGATACACTTGATGCATTTATATACGATGACAAAATTGTTAATTTTTGAAATTAAGTTTGGGGTTTAACTTTGTTTAATAATAAAACTAAAAAAAATTATTTAAAAATATTTCTATAAATATTTAATAAAAATGTCAATTTTATTAAGAATATTATCATAAGTTGTATACAAAGATTAAATTGAGTCTCAATCTAAGGAGGGACAATATTGCTTTATTTTTACAAAAAATGGGACTAAATTGAAATTAAAAACAAATATAGGGACCAAATTGAGTCACTTTGACATGTGGCACAACGGTGAAATGACATGTGTCAAAAATAAAAAATTCAAAAAAAATTTTAAAAATTCAAAAAAAAAATTCAAAAAATTCAAAAAAACCAGAAATTGACACGTGACATTGACTTTAACACCGTCTGGTCAAAGTTAATGGTGAGGACCAAATTGAGTCATTTTAAAGAAAATGAGGATCAAATTGAGACAACGAAAAACGCAAGGACCAAAATGAAATTTCATGACAAATAGAGGGATCAAAATGATAATTTAACCAGTAATTTAATATTGAAATAGATAATAGATTGAATAAGGTGAGTTTAACTATGTTAATCAATTTCAGTTTAGAACATTAGTTTTAAAAGAAAATTTCACATGGAGTTTAAATGAATGATAATATTGTTTTCTCTTTTAACAAAATTCACTATCAATCTCAAATAGAATCACATATCAAAGTTTATCTTTCATGTTATCACGTGAAAAAAAAAAGATATATATATATATATATATATATATATATATATATATATATATATATATATATATATATATATATATATATATATATATATATATATATATATGGAAAAATATAGTTTTGAACCTCAAATTTGATGTAAAATTGGAAATGATTTTTTGTCGATACTTTTTCATTGTTTAGTCCATATGTTTTCATTGTTATATTTTCTAATAATGTTAAAACTTATCTTACATGACAAGGTTTTAATTTTTTTAATTTATTTAAAATTTAAAATTGTTGCATTGGCAAAGATGAGAGCAACGATTGTTTTATTTTAAGTAAAATTTTAATTTTAAAATAAATTAAAAAAATAGGAACTAAAATCGATACTTTTGAAAACACAAAGATCAAATATGATACAAATTTCGATGAGGGACTATTTTTAATTTTTTGTCAAGTTTGCGGGAAAAAACCTATGTTTCCTATATTTAAAAGATAAAAATTTTACCAATTCATATTCAAAAGTTAGTCCAACACTTATTCTATATCGACCATTTCTTTTTATTTTATTGTGACAAAAGAAAATATCATTGATATCCCTTAGGTTGGGTTGAGCTGGAGGTGGATTTCATTACACATACAAATCTCATTATATGAAAAGGGAAACAAATTAGGAGAAAATGAGAAGATTAGGAAAGAAAAGTATATATGATATAGAGTGTTTAGTCTTTATCTAAAACGTGTCAATAATCTAAAGGAAGGTTTTGAAGAACACAGGGAGTGTGATGCTATAGTTTTGTGTGGAATGTTGAATAGACTTTGGATTGCATGGGTGGAGACAGGTTCCACAACACACCCAAGAGTCACCACAGACATGTCTCCATAGATCTTTAGCATCAATTATAATGCTCGATTGGACAGGCCAGAGCGAGAGAGAGGGGACATATTCTCACTTCGAATGGATCAGGCATACCAAAATTCATTAATGGTATTCATATAATAACTTTGTATTATATTATTTATGTTGCAAGATATTTTTCTCTTTTAGCCTTTTCACTCTATCCTTTCTACTACAGTTTATGGGTAAAACATAATGTGTATGCAACGTTGTATTTGGTGGGAACTCAGTTCGACTGTACCGAACATTCCGGATACTAAGTAATGTTAACTTTTCCTGATATTTTTTCTTTTCGGTCGTTAAAGTAAAATAAAATTATACAATACTTTAAGAAACAACAATAAATAATACCCACACTTGTTTGATTTTGTTTCTTTTGCATCAACCCTTTGTTTTTGCTGAGAAAGAAAAACCCTTAATTAATTTTGGGTATTGTTTCTGCAGAAACAATAATAGAATATCAGAGAATACAAATCATATTTTACTTCAATTACTGACTCGTTGGGATGGCTACTCGTCGGTTTAGATATGTCTCCTTTTAGTGCTAGCGGATTGGACCCTTAAAGGGTTACCTGCGGAAAGGACTCTAACGATCAAGTCAGCAAACGTTCTCCAAAGTCAAATCACATATTAGTGAATCAATGAAAGCGTGTCTTTAATTGCTGGGGTTCACATGTATTTATAGAGCCATTAACTATGTTTTCCCCTTCTTATGGGTTGGACCTCTCTTTATTGCATTAGGCTAATGTTCAGGCTTTAATAGGCCTAGACTAGACCCAAGTTCCAAGTTTGCAATTTGATATCAAAAGCTCCTCTGTTATTTCCTAAGTATGACGTGTGCGGTTTTTTACTCATGCGTTATTCTGAAAGTAGGCAGTGTTAGCCTTTATGTATGTGTCATCATTTGCATAGTTAACCAATTGTTACTTTTTTATTCTAGAACTATACATTGGTGGTTTGGGCCGGGTAGTTAGCTATATTGATCTTAGTCGTCTAGGTATAGTACATCAATCCCCTAGCCTTTGACAGGATAGATCATGTCGGAGGTTATAAGTTGGCGGTTTGAACCGGGTAGTTAGTCATATTGGTCTTATCCGCTTAGATATAGTACATGTATTCTTATCCTTCCATTTTTAGCTCAACAATTCTACCTTTTTTACTTTTATTTAGCTAAGCAATTTTACTTTTTTCACTTTTATGTGTATTCTCTATTTAATTATGTTGTATAGTTATTGTGTTATTCTTAGTTAGTTTTTGTAGCTAGTTATTTCTTAAACTTCTATTCATGTATACGGCTTAGCTTATGCTTATGAAATATTGGGCAATTACAAAGATGAAAACAGTCTCTCTATTTTTTAAGTGTTTCACTGCTAAAGGAATTGATAATGAATTCATTTTTCAACATTTATTATGTTTCTAACACATGTAATTATAGAATTTAAGTAAATTACTTAATGGAATTTTTTGTTCTTAAGGTTATTGTTTGTGGGTCTTCTTTTATATGTTATTCAACTTCTCATTTCTACTCTATATAAGATTTTCAAGTCACACTTGAAGTCTTAACATTCTCTCAAGTATGAGTTGATTTTACCATGGGTTCCTATCACAACCATTTTTACTTTATATATGTGGTTCTTTTATATGAATGATATGTTGTGTGTTTCAGCAAAAGGTGGGAAGAGTATGATGTTAAATTATTTTGGCATGTTGTCCATAGTTAAATGTGTCTTTTTTAGAGAGTTCGTGTTAATAGATGATTTTTAAATATATTTTTAGGCTTGTTCAAGTAATTTTCTAATAAGAATAGTTTAATTAGAGTGTTTGACATACAATAAGAAATAAAACAAGAAAGATAGTTTTTCTAATTTGATTGAATAAAAATAAAAGAAATTTTATATGTATAAAAGCTATACGTATATTTCTATTAAAAATCAGAAAATAAAAAAGAAAAATAAGAATAACTTTCTTGATACCCTGTTTTCTTTTTGTGACAAAATATGAAGGACATTCTTTATTCTTTATCGTCATCATTAATATTAATAATAATAATAATAATAATAATATAATAATAATAATAATAATATTATTATTATTATTATTATTATTATTATTAATATTATTTATGTGGATCTCGTAGAAGATGTTTTATTCTTTTTTTTAGCTAAAAAGAACGTAAAGAAAGCTAAAGTCAAAATTCCCATTCTTTCGTGTTCGATGGCAACAAAAATACCACTAGAGTGAAGACAAATTATTGAAAATTCAAAGCACATTGTTTTACGGTGCTCTCTTGTTCATAAATCCTTATCATATACGTTAATGTGTTAGGGAAAAAGGCAATATAGCAAATGACATTGCTTTATGGTAATCACAAATCTTTATCTTAGATAGATACCTAACTCTTTTTGATGTAGTAAAAGCAACCAACTTCCATAATCACAACCCCCTAATCATCTTTGTTACCTCCACTGTTTATAATCTACTAATTACCTAATTTTCTCCTATTTTTACTTAATCATTTCCAATTAAAATTTCCAACAGGTTTTTCTCTCCCCCATTGTATAGTTCTACGTGTCTCCTGACGACAAGAACGTGCCGTCAGGCGGTGCATCAGATTCTGGCAGCTCCAGAATTCCTACACTTGCGTGAAACCCAACATTTTCTCCAATATTTGATCCTGCGATCAAAACTTACAATTTCACTCCTAATTAATTTTCCAGCATGCACCCACATTCAATTTCATCATTCAATTACTAATTTACTATCATTAGGATTTAAATTTAGGTTTAATAATCATTCTCAACCATCATACACCCATATGATTCGCAAATCATCCAATCATTAAAAACACAACATGAATCACAAATTCACAACATTCATCCATTAACAAAACCCTAAGAACCCTTTTCCCTTATCCAAGTCACCCCCAAATGCATAAAAACCCAAAAACATGTCAAAACTGCATGAGTCGCCTAACGGGTGTTTATCGCCGCCAAGCAGTTCTTTCTAAACCTAGAAAATTGGGTTATTCTTGATGTGTCGCCTAGCTGGACTTCAACACTGCCAACCGTTCATCCCAAAAAGCCCAGAAATAGCACTAATAGCTCGTGTCGCCTAGTGGACCTTCAATGTCGTCAAATGGGTTTTGAAAATTGCAGAAACATGAACAGGATTCAAAACACACATAAGTGGCAGAAAAACACAATCATATTTCATACAATTATGCAAAGAAATGAAACATAAGTGGCAGCTTCCCTAACATGCATTCCTTGCTCAAATTGCAAATCCTAAAGTTCTTCTCGACCCAAATTTGACTTAGCTCTTGCCTTCAACACCAAAAGTTCTTTTCAACCCTCACTTCTCTCCTTTTGGACGCACAAACTTTGCCTCTCCAACCTCAATTTTAATCTCTCTACTAGTTTACCCAACCCTCTTCTCTACCTTCAATTTTTCCAGCCTTTAATTAATTAAATTAATAAAAAAACGAAAAATAATTAAAGATGGGTTTAATGGCCATTCAAGTGCCATTACCTAGTTTATCAACCCTTCCATTTGCTCCCTATTACAGCTAGGGTTTCTGACCCTTTTCCATTACGTAAAAAAAACATTTGGGGCAAAAAGAAACTTATTTAGCGTCAATCAAGATTCAAACACACAAACGCAAATACCAAATCAGTGCATAACAGAAAGGACTCGAACCCAAGTCCTTTCAACATAACCAAGTACTCACAACCACTTAAGCTAATATTATTCCTTGTCATAACTCCTCGCATTAAATGCCATAAAGATTCCATTAGTCGCATTTATATTAAATAATTAATGATTTATTTATTTGCCCGGGTCTTACAGAGTATGGCATAAAGTGATGTCTCGTGGCCTTGAGAATGGTTAATCTTGATGAATTGGGTGAAAAATGTAATAGGAGGACTTTTGCTCTTCTATGTGTGTGCGTTCGTGGTGCAGTGGAGTTGTTTGTTTGTCATCTTTCCAATTTTGGTAGATTATATTTTTTTTCTTGTTTGAATTGATTTTTTTTATTTATGGAGAATGAAGCCTTTGGATGTGTTGAACTTGGTTGTGTTGAACTTTGTGGTTAAATAGGATAAGAAATATGATTGGAGTATTGTTACCTTTTATTTGAATTGGAGGGAAGAATTGTTTTGTTGGACAAATTGGATTAAAAGGTATGAATTTCATGATAATGTTTTGGTGTAGAATAAAAGTGCAATGGGAATTTGTGGTGTTGTATCATTGCGTGGTTGGATTAGCATTTTAGGTTGAATTAAGGAGTTGTAATGGTGGACTATTTGCATGAAGTAGAGGGTTGGGAAGCAAGGTATGGAATGCTATGGAGTTTGGTGTATTATTGTTTGAGCTTTAATGTTAATTTGTGTTGTGTGCCTTTAAAAGGACTAAAATCATGTGTTTGACACTGTTTTTTGTATTTCTGAGTATATCTACATGTCATCAGATGCTAAGTGTTATCCATAAGCGAATATACGAGAGGTCTGGCACTAAGCGCTGATTTTTGGGCTCTAAGCATTCTGTTTTACGAGAGGTATGGTGTTGAGTGTTGGCTTCTGGCATTCAAAACTACTGATTTTTCTAGTTTGTGCAGTTTTTGTAAAATTGTGTTTTCTGGTTTGTTAATCGTCCAATTTAGCTAAACTTTTGACAATTGATTCATAACATGTTGTTCTATAGTTTCAACAGTTTGATTTTAATTCAGATTTTGTAGTTGGAGTTTTATGTTACACATGATTGCCTTTAAAAGGACTAAAGTCATGTGTTTGACGCTGTTTTTTGTATTTTTGAGTATATCTACACGTCATCGGGCGTTAAGCGCTATCCCTAAGCGAATATACGAGAGGTCTGGCACTAGGCGCTGATTTTTGGGCTCTAAGCATTCTGTTTTACGAGAGGTATGGTGTTAAGTGTTGGCTTCTGGTATTCAAAACTACTGATTTTTCTAGTTTGTGCAATTTTTGTAAAATTGTGTTTTTTGGTTTGTTAATTGTCCAATTTAGCTGAACTTCTGACAACTGATTCATAACATGTTGTTCTATAGTTTCAGCAGTTTGATTTTAATTCAGATTCTGTAGTTGGAGTTTTATGTTACACATGATTGCTAGTTTTTCATGGTTGCATTGTGTTAGTTTTTGTTATGGTAAATTGTGATAGGCTCTGTTTGTAGTACATTGGATATTGGGCCTGATGATTGATGTATGTTAAATACAATGATAAGAATTGTATGATATCAATGTGTTGTGATACAAGTGATGATGAGGCCTTGATGTGCCTTATTGATCATGAATTTGTATAATCGTGTGATTGTTGATTTATGTGTGTCATGATGAGAATTATATGTGCATATGTATGGAATGGTATGATGTGGCATGATGTGATGAGATATTGCATGAATGAGTATACATATGTGGTGGGACAGTATGAATTTTCTGATAGCCATAAAGCCAAAATGGTTTCTTTACCTATAGGACTTTGTGGAGTTAGGGTAAAAGGGTTTCGTTCCTTCGTAAGTCTTTAGCATGAGCTTAGCAAGAGTGCTCCACCCAAGGCTTTGTCGAGTGGGTGGAGTTGTTGCTAGTAAGTCTATGGAAAGTAGGGAAAAAGACTTTTCCAAGAGGCGTTGGTGCGTAGGAAAAGTATAATGGTTGGCTATAAGAGAATGACATACCGTTAATATTATTTTACGGTAATATTCTAATGAGTGATGATTGTGGTGTTGAGATCATATGCTGGTGGATTTTTTTTATAAATGAGTTATGTTACATTATAATATGCTACGTGACTAACATGTTAATATGCTTGTTATATGATGTGATACATGGTTAGCTCACCCTTGCATGTTTGTTGATGTGGTTATGATCGTATGACTTACGTTGTACCGAAGTAGATGTTTATGCAGATGCAAGTTGAGAGACTTAGCTGTGAGGAGTTCTTGGGGGAGCTTTTGGGAGTTTTGATTTAACCTTTGAAAGGTTTTTTTTATGAAATAAAAAAAGGTTAAATTACTGTTTTAGTCCTCTTATTTGTTAAGCAGTTTCAAAATGGTCCTACAATTATTCGCTATCTCAATTTTGTCCTCATGTTTTCAAACGTGACTCAATTTAGTCCTCTTCATTTAATTTAAACAAATGTCATTCAAACAGTACTGAGGTGGCAAAATTCTATTGATATGTGTCAAAGTTTTTAAGAAGTAGGAGCAATTGATGTGGCATAAGTAGAAAAGGGATAACTTTGTTTGCAAGTGTGAATCATGAAACCCTAATTGTTGGCAAGGATCCTTCCTAAATTCATTCTTCCCCTTTGTTTCGTTGTTGTTGTGAATTCTTGTAAGCATATTGTCCCTAGATTTTGGTGTTGAGAGACATGTCCCAAGTTAACTCGTGTAAGTCTTGCACATGTTCAGGCAATCAAAATCATGGTGTGTCCTCTTGTGGTGGTGGGTGGAAGGGGTTAGGTGTGACTCCCATTTGTCAATGTGGAAAGGTTGTTGTCATGAGAATTGCAAAAACAAGTAGGAATGTTGGGAACAAATTCTGGGGTTGTCCAAATATCAAGGTTATATTGTTGAGTTTTTTTTGCAACTTTTTGTAATTCGTGATTGTAAATAATATATATTTTGTTGTTCTTGATTTGATGAACAGAGAGGAAAGATTTTGTTGGGTGTAATTATTTCAAGTGGTGTGGAAAAGATGATATTGACGACAGAGATGGTGTTATCATCAGATAGAGGAGAAAGATTGTTTGTTTAGGGAAAAGTAATAAGTTGTATGAGTGATGTGACCCCAACAAGTCCAAATGCACCTTCAAGCCCCATTTCAAGTGCAAGCCCACTTAATGTCCCAATTACAAGATCAATGATGAAGAAGATTCAAAAGGGCCTCCCATTAGATGATCACAAATTCAATGGGCTTCTCACATTATTTACATGGGCCAAAGATATCACAAAGACTTGAAGAAGTGCATGTAAATCTAGTAGTGTAGATTTAAATTGGGCCATTGTTTGGGCTTTGCTTTCAATAATGCATAAGACATAAAAACATGTTGATTGTGAGATACACATTGGGCTCGGCCCAATTTTTGTTGTGCTTGGCAAAGAGCATCACTTGGTGCAAGGAAGGAGAGCTCATGGATTCATTACACCTTCATCCGAGGGCTAGGAGACTTGGCTTTCTTTTCAAGCTAGGATCTCACAACTAAGATCAAGCCTTCTTCTCCAAGCTAGCATCAAAGGCCAAGATGCTTTCTCCTTCTCATCCAAGGGCCGAGATTCCTCATGTGTAATGGCTTGAGTATAAAAGCCATAAGTTTTCAACATTGTATTCACTCTTGAAATTTTATGCAACAGATGCTAATTGAGTTGAGATCACTCCTCCCTCTATTGCCTTTGAGAGTCACTCTTTCTAGAGATTTTCTCTTTCTACCTCTAGCCACCTTCCTTAGGCTAGCAATGATTCATAAATCCTATCACCTCCTTCACCTACCATAGCTTGCAAGTGCTTTCAAAACTTGCCTCCACTCATTCATCCAATTTCTGCTGCACCATGGAGTTCTTCACGCACCTTTAGAGCTCCACCAATGAGAAATGGGTGAAAAGGTTACTAGGAATTGTTTGTGTTGTTGTTGCAGTTAATGTAATATTAGTTTCACTATTGATCAAAAGCCCCTAAATTGTTGTGAAGGGGTTGTTTCTAGTATGTTTTAATCTGGTATGGTGTGATCTGGTATGCCGTGCACCAAAGTTGTATTTGGTTTTCATATCATATATAATGTTCCAAAATTGTTGTGTTCTGTGTATTTGCTTTTTTTATATTAACCAGTTCATTTATATCTTTTTGGCATATATGATTGTTCATTGTAAACTATTACACAGTGCACATGAATTACACAGAGAAGGAGTTTAACTAAAGAAGCAAAGTTGGGATAATAATATATATTTAACAGGACTTATAACAGAAATGATATATATTTATATCAACCATGTAAGACCCAAGAGATTTAAATAATTAATTAAATAATTATTTAATCAATGCGAGTAGGAGAAGCCATTAAGGCATTAAATATGGAATGTTATGTGTGGAAAAGTACTAGCTCAAATAGTTGAGAGTACTTTAATGTGTGAGAGGACTTAGATTCGAGTCTTATGTATGCCAATTGTGTGCTCTTTGATTAGTATTATTTTTAATATATGTAGATCATGTTGTGAGATAGAATAATAATTGAATCATATTAGTTAGCATGAACATGAATTTGTTGAATTGGTTGAGCATTGATTTGGCATTGGCATGGTTGTGGGTTCAAGCCTTGGAGAACCTAAATTAAACTTTACTTTTGCTATTTTTAGTTTTGGCTTGAAGTTGAAGGGTTAAAGGAAACCCTAGCAGACCAAGGGTGGCTGGAAAACAAGCTATTAAGTGTGTTTGAATGATAATTAACACCATCAATAAGACATTTTCGTTTTAGGATTTTAACCACTATTAAAAAGCATATTGAGGGAGGAAACAAAGGTTTCTATAGTTGTCATTGTTGGTTAGGCAGAGAAGTGCGAAAACCAGTAAGGATTGAGAGTGTGAATGAATCATTGAGACTGAATTGAGATAAGCCAAGGAAGGTTATTGGTGAAGCAAGGAAGAACCAAGGGATACTCTAAGCTTAAGCAAAGGAAACCAGGTTAGGTTAGTTCTTCTCGATGTTTAATGATAATTGTATGTATTCGTGATATGCTTGTATGTGTGGGATTGCCAATTTTATGTTTCATACGCGTTCTGCTCTAGTTTCTGGAAGTTTTCCAGAAACCGCCTGGCAGTCATGCGTGACCCGCCAGGCGACACAAGCTCCATGAACTGCCTGACGGCAAATGATGATTCGCCGGGCGATGCAAAATGGGATGCCAGTTTTGGTTGTTTTGGATTTTTGTGATATTTGTGATGTTGTCACGATTATCTATATGCGTGAATATGAATTGTTGTGGATGAATTTGGCTGTGTTAGTATTTATATGTTGAATGTAATAGTATCGCATGAAATTGGGGGAAAATAGGGTTCTCGTAGGGGTTGAGAATGCAGAAGCACATCCAAGACTATAATTGGCGCACTGTTTCAAGTGAAAAGATAAAATGAATGAAGTATGAATTTTATATGATATGTGCATTGGAAATTGTATCAATATGATGGTGGAGGCTGTAGTTGGAATTGCTCAAGTCACGGCTGGTGTGTATAAACCTAGGCAGAACCCAGAATTTTCATGCATCGCCTGGTGACGCTGAGGCTGCCGCTAGGCGACCCATCAATGTAGCGAAAATTTGGACTTGGTCTATAATCTGGTCATGGGCGGTTATTTGGGTTGTCTTTAAAATGTGTGGTGGTGTGTGATAGATTGTGATTTAGTATGTATGTCCGTTAGTAATAATTATGATATTTATATATGTGAGATGGATGGGTTAGGTGTTTCATACATACAGGTTACTACAACGATAACTTTGTTATTTAAGTATAGGTGCAACACAATTAAATCATGGTGGCATGAGTTATACAAATATTAAACGGTATGATTTTAGGGTTCAGAGTATATGGTGTGTATGTGGTAGGTTTAAGGTAATAATTGATTAAGAGTATGTGTGCATGATAAAATCGAATTGGCATGATTTGGGTGCGTAGCTGTAATTTGGATAGGGTACTTTAAACTGTATAACTATGTTGTTGCAAATGGTGGGAACCATATTGACAATTTTGTAGCTTGTTCCTTAGCGAATAAAGTAAGGCATGTTAAGGCATGATAGTAATTGATTTGGGCATGAGCCAATTGTACATATTGAGTTTTGGGTTATGGTGTTATGTCTTGAATATTATGATTGATGTGTGAAAGATGCATTGCATGTTTGGGGTCTCTTAAGACCTGATGAAAATGCCAAAAACCAGTAGAATTGCGCTATTGGTATGGCGTCTCTAAACGTGCAGTGACGCCTGGCGGTGGGAGATGCCTGCCAGGCGATCTGGAGCCTGTTTTTCCGGGGGACGTGTAAGCTGCACCAGGCGAATTAGCTACTTTGAAATTTGGTTGTTGTTATGATCTGTGGACTTGAAGGACTAAGTTCACATACCTTGTGTTAGGGCTTGAAGGATTAAGTCCAATAGGGATCTGGGATGTGCTTGGTGGTGGGACGCATGATGGGCATGGAACTGGTTAGTTCCCGTCGGCTGCTAATGAGCGAGAAGTCCTTAGTATGACGATTACATGCGTCGGACGCACGATGGGCAAGGAATAGTTATGTTCCCGTTGGCTGCTATTGGGCGAGGAGTCCATAGTATGGTGATTGCGTGCGTGCCAGGGTTCGAGCGAGGAAGGCTTGAATGTTTTGCTACAGGCGAGGAAGTTGTAGGGCAGGACTATAAGCGGGATAAGCTCGTAGAGTTAGACCACGAAAGGGATAGTTTCGTGGGAGCATAGTAAAGTCCCAAGACCTAGATTCATTGCATATGACTCATGATGGACTATGAGATCATGGATGGGTAATTTGAAAGAATAAAATGATTATGTAAGATTTATTTTCTTTAGGATGGGTGTCATATCTATTTTATATATATGTGCATAGCTCATCCTATCTGTTTGTGTGTGGAGATGATCGGATGACTTGTTATCCGAGAGCAGATGTTTTGACAGGTGAGCCAGGATATGCTTGAGTTCAGAGAGCAGGATTACATAGGGGACTTTAAAGACTTTTACAATTTTTATATTTTCATATTTTCAAACAGTTGATGTTTTAGTTATTTTATGGGTTGTAATAAATGATAATTACGAATATTTGTAAAGTATACGTTTCCATGGTTTTAATTTTCTCGCGGTTTTGGGAAAGTACGGTTACAAATGAGGTTTGACAATTTTTTATTTATTTAAAAGTAATATTCCTTAGGGATGTTATAACAACAACCAAGTACTACATAAAAATAGAACATCAAGTTTTGCTTCCAAAATACTTCAAAATAGAGCATCAAGTTTTTTGCTCCAAAATACTACATCAAGTGTTTGTCCAAAATACTACATGAAAATTCTACATAAACCAAATACATCAAATTTTTCAGATTCTCCATGAGTCACTTTTGAAAACATGAGGACTAAATTGAGACAATGAATAATTGAAAGACCATTTTGAAACTACCTAACAAATAAGAGGACTAAAACAGTAATTTAACCATAAAAATGTAATAATGTAGTGGTTGAGTTTGCATTTGAAGGATTTGAGATTAAGTCTCATTTTGACGGTTTAAGTTATTTGTTTTGAGGAACTATATATCTATATTAATGAATAAAGAGGTTTTGAATGAGTTTTTATCAAGTGATATTTTGAGATAAAATAATTGTGAAAAAATCTTATTTAATAGGATGGTATCAGAGGTTGTGCTCCACGTTTTAAAGGAAAAAACTTTACACGTGGCATCTCGAAAGGGGTGTTATAGTTAACATCCACAAAAAATATTGTCATTCCTAGAATTAAATAAGTTGATTTAGCTAGACTTTCTTAGACTCTGAAAATGTTCTGCACGACACATAATCAATTAGCATTGTAATTTTTTTAAATCCAATTACCTTATCCTTTAACTCCATCACTTTATTTGTTCCTTGTAAGACCCAGGAAAATTAAGTAAATAAATAAATGTTTATTTAATTAACGTGAGGGTGGGAATCCCTAAGTTAATTAATGCAGAGAGAGAAGGCAAGACATAATACTAGCTCAAGTGGTTGAGAGTATAAATGTCAAAAAATTTGTACTCATGGGTATCCATGGATAAAACCTGTAACGGGTAGGAAAAGAATATTAAAAATGGATATCCTCTACCCGCGGGTACGGGTATTTTTGATACCCGTATGTTAACAGGACGGTACAGGTATCATAGTATTCGTACTCGTGGATACTCGTACCCGCTAAACATTAATTCACAAAAATACCATTATATATATATATATATATATATATATATATATATATATATATATATATATATATATATATATATATATATATATATGTGAAAAATAAATT
>Ga0214542_1005876_pt1 | contig 22935 bp, 14 predicted proteins | sample CNSS1metaG_FD_160096 | JGI IMG/M metagenome (GOLD analysis project Ga0214542, IMG submission 160096) | Root nodule microbial communities from cowpea collected in UCLA plant growth center, Los Angeles, California, USA - CNSS1 | ecosystem: Host-associated > Plants > Roots > Nodule | place: USA...
AATAATAATAGTAATATAATAATAGAAATAATTATAATTAATAATAATGATAATAATATTTATAGTTGATAGTAATAATGATTATTAGTTATAGTATAATGAAAAAAATTATTTTTCAATTTTATTATTTTACTACTTTTAGTAACTATTTTTTTAAATTGAAATAATTGTTCAAATGAAAAGATAAATGAACAACAAAAAAAAATAAAAATGACAAGTAATTGAAACTTGATTCCTACGTAGGAAGTAAAAGTAAAATATGTATCTAACAATAATAATAAAAATAATAATAATAATAACTATTATAATAATTATAGTTCTTAATAATAATAATAAAAATAATAGTAATATAATAATATTAGTAATATAATAATAGAAATAATTATAATTAATAATAATGATAATAATATTTATAGTTGATAGTAATAATGATTATTACTTATAGTATAATAAAAAAATTAATTTTGTAATTTCAGTAACTATTTTTTTAAATTGAAATAATTGTTCAAATGAAAAGATAAATGAACAAAAAAACAAATAAAAATAACAACTAATTGAAACTTGATTCCTACATTGTAAGTAAAAGTAAAATGTGTATCTAAGAATAATAATAACTATTATAATAATTATAGTTCTTAATAATAATAATAATAGTAATATAATAATATTAATAATATAATAATAGAAATAATTACAATTATAATAATGATAATAATATTTATAGTTGATAGTAATAATGATTATTAGTTATAGTTGATAATAATAACCCATGACATGATCTTGACCAATAATTTTGGAGGAGCCAAAATAATTTATAGTAAAAACTTTTGAACTCATCAATAATTTATTCAGAATAAAAATTTTCAGTTATTCCTTTCTTAATGTAAATAATCATATTGTGTTCAAGAAATTCATCTTTCATCTTATTCTGAATTTTGTTTTGATAATCTTGGTTATACAAAATGAAACATTAAAAGTTAAATAAAACGAATTAGACAATCAATCAAGTAAAATATGTTTAATTTGTTTGTTTTTGTCAAAGATTGACATAATTCAATAATGAAATGTTGGAGTGAAATATTAAACTAATCATATATTTATCAATATACCTATTTTTTTAAGTTTAAGACAAAAAAATAATTGATCATATTCTAATAAAAATTGAGACGTAATTACTAACAAAAATATATAATAGTAATAATATTATATATTACAAATAAAAGTAATAACTTTACTACTAATAATGTCAATAATATTAATAGTAATAATATATAATATATAATAGTAACATATAATAATAATAACAATTATTGTTATTATTATAATAATACTAATATTTGTTATAATTTTACTAGAATCATTATAAATAATATTTATAATAATATTATTAATAATTAGAAATACTAATACTTATAAAAATATTACAAATAATAATATTATTTATAACTAATATTATAGTTGAAATCATAAATAAATGAAAAAAACAAAAACAAATTGACTTTTGTAGGATTTGAACCCGTATCCTTTTGTACCAAAGTTTTAAAGTGACGAAAAAACTAATTTTTATGACACGTGTCAATAAAAGAGAATGGGTAATGTAGTAATTTTGGTAGTATATTTTTTTCTTAATATGTAATAGATTACTTTTATTTGCTACAGGATCATATTTTAATTACTTGCTCTTTGTATTTGTTTTGTTATTCATTTTATCTTTATATCTTGGTATTTTTTTAATTGAAGAAAAAATAGTTACTAAAATTAGTAGAATGATAAAACTGACAAATAATTTTTTATTATGAATAATTATTTAAATTTAATAAATAAAAATTAAGAGGATAAAATTGTAAAAACAAAAAAGGACATAAAAAATGTGTATCTCTTTATATATTTAGTTAGTGCATTATTATTATTATTATTATTATTATTATTATTATTATTATTATTATCACTACGGGATATTATTATATTGGTATTATTATTATTATTATTATTGTCACTACGAGTTATTATTATAATGGTATTATTATTGTTAGTAGGTTAAAATATCATTTTCCTTATTATTATTATAGTTAGACACACAACTTAATTTTATTTACTATGATATCATATTTCAATTAGTTTCCTTTTTAATTGTTTTGTTGTTGCTGACGTATATATCTTTATATATAATTATAGATTATTAGTATGTCAACTAGGGGTGGCAAAACGGACCAGCCTGACTCGTTTTGGCCCAGCAAAAACAGGCTGGGTCGGGCTGGGTCGTCCAATTTTTTTTTTCTTTTTTTTAATTTTTAAAAAGTTTTCAAATTTTTCAAATTTGTTTATATATACATATAAATTTTTCAAACTTGACGGACTGACCTGTACTTTGGTCCGTCAAGTTGACGGGTTAGACGGGATGGGCTAGAACGGGTTGAAATCTTCAACCCAATCCGTTCCTTTTAACACAGGCTAACGGGCTAGCCCGTTTGGTCTAACCCGTTTTGCCACCCCTAATGTCAACATTAGGCTTGGTATTTGTATTGACATTAATATTTATAGCATAAACATTATTATTATTATTATTATCATTTGTTTGTTGTTATTAGTATCATTATTATTATTACTATTCATAATGATGTTATTAGTATAAGTGTTTTTTTTAATTATAAAAAACGTTATTATACTAAATACTTTTGTTAAATAGATTTTTAATCTTTTAAAAATTTTATTATTTACTATTTATAATTTATATTAATATTATTATTATTTTTAATGGTTAAATAAATATAATAACAATTATATTATTATTCTAAACAAATTTGAGATAAATAAAAAAACGTGCGTACATACACGGGTCGTATACTATTATAATTATTGTGTAAAATCAATTAACTGCACCATATTGTGATATTAATTTTATTTATTATATTTAAAACTGAATTTACAACTTCGTTTCATTTCATGATATTTATTATTTTATTTTTATATTATTATTATTATTTATCAATTATAACTCTAATTATTTTTATTATTATTATTATTATTAGCTCTAATAATAATAATAATAATAATAATAATTATTATTATTATTAACTATAATTGTTGTTATCAACTATAATTATTATGATCAATATTACTATCAACTATAAGTATTATTATTATTATTATCATTATTAACTACAATTATTTCTATTATATTATTATTATTATTATTATTATTATTATTATTATTGTTTTTATTATTATGACTATGTACACATTTTACTTTTACTTATTATTTATGAATCATGTTTCAATTACTTTACCCTTTTATTTGTTTTGTTGTTTATTTATCTTTACATTTGAATAATTATTTCAATTAAAAAAAAATAGTTACTAAAATTAGTAACATAGTAAAACTGAAAAATAATTTTTTTATTTTAAATAATTATTTAAGTTTAAAATATAACACTTAAGAGGGTAAAATTGAAAAAACAAAAAAGAACACCAAAGATCAAAGATGTTTATCTCTTTATATATGTAGTTGTATTATTATTATTACTATTATTATTATTATTATTATTATTATTATTATTATTTTTATCACTACACAATATTATTTTAGTGTTATTATTATTATTATAGTTAAATACACATTTTACATTTATTTACTACGAGATCATATCTCAATTACTTACTTTTTATTTATTTTGTTGTTCATTTTAGTTGTATATCTGTGTAATTATTTGAATTAAAAAAATAGTTACTAAAATTATTAAAATGATAAAATGGACAAATAATTTTTATTATAAATAATTATTTTAATTTAACAAATAATAATTAAGAGGATAAAATTGTATAAACAAAAAAGATACAACAAATGTATATCTCTTTATTTATGTATTTATTGTATTATTATTATTTTTGTCACTACAAGATATTATTATAATGGTATTATTGTTATAGTTAGACACACATCTTAAGTTAATTTACTACGGGATTGTGTTTCAATTACTTGTCATTTTTATTTGTTTTGTTGTTAATGTATATCTTTATATATAATTATGGATTATTATAGTTGACATTAGCCTTAGTGTTAGCATTAATATTAATATTTATAGCATAAATATTATTATTATTATTGGTATCATTATTATTTTTATTGTTATTATTACTATTCATAATGGTGTTATTATTATAAATGTGCTTTTCTTTAATTATAGAAAAAGTTGTTATACTAAATACTTTTGCTAAATAGAGTTTTAATCTTTTAAAAATTTTATAATTTATAATTTATATTATTATTAGTATTAGTATTTTTAATGGTTAAATAAATATAATAACAATTATATTATTATTCTAAAAAATTTCAAATAAAAAAAATGTTCACACGAATTATAGACTACTATAATTATTTCGTAAAATCAATTAACCGTATTATATTGTGATATCAATTCTATTTATTATATTTAAAACTGAAATTATTATTGCATCACTTAGATTTACTATTTCATCACTTTAATAACAACATTTAGAACAATATAGCTTAATTTTCATAAAATTTTATTACATAATACTTTTACTATTTTATTATTTTAATATACAAAATAAAACAAATGCATCCCGGTATACTAGTTATCAACTAAAAATATTTAAATTCGGTCATAGTTAATTAATTCAAAATAAAAAACAATCAAAGACGTGTGAAATTTATTTTTTGTTACTTGTAATTGATCCGAAATACTTACAGGTGAAATTAATTTTATTCAACAACATCTATTATCTAGAAGTTTGCTGAAACAATAGACAAGAGATCAAATCAATGATGATCAATCACTAAGCCTCACATAAACTTAACAGATATATTGTTCTTGAAGGATTTTCGAGGATTGATGTAAGTTATTAATCTTGTTCATATCTTACAATTAATGTATAAACTTACAAAATAATATAAATAAAGACTATGTATAATATATTTGTTTTCTATCACAGCGAATCAAAGAAAACTTTCGTTAGAAGGCTTCGAGAATGACTATAAAAATATGAAGCATTTTCAAATATGAAATAAACAACTTCTAATGAACCAAACATGTTATAAGCAATTATATAAAAAACATATATAGATCATTTAATTGTGAAAGGAAAAAAACACTAATCACTAAAAAAAAGAATTCTGAATGAAAAACCAATTTTAAAAATAAAAAATAATTAGTTATTATAGTTATAAATTCAAATACCAATTTACAAAATTAAAAAATATCAATTATTAAAATAGTCACTATTATAAATAAAAAATTATAATTGGTCAATAGTATATTAAAGCCCGATTTAGAAATAAGTCCTTTTGGTACACAAAATCATAATAGCTAATTTTAAAGATCAATTTAGTGATATATTATAATTTTTTATTCATAGTAATAACTATTTTAGTAATCAATAACTTTTAATTTTATAAATTAATATCTAAATTAGTTACTATAAATATTAATGATTATTGATCACTAAAATTGATCACTATTTATAGATTTTCTTGTAATGAATGTTATTGTTATCGTTAGTTTATTTATTTTTGGTTTCTAAACTTTTTGTTTTTAATATATAATGGTGTGCGTATTAAATAGGAGAATAAATTTAGTGATTATAAGCATAAATTTAAATCTTTATGAACGGTAAACATAATGTGGAAATCACAATGCTAAATAATCTGAAATTGTTTAATAATGAATTGAATTGACATTGAATAATGGATCATATACAACTTAATAGAAAACAAATAAAATGTGTATATTGATAATCAAAAACACGTTTTATAATATTATATTGCACTAGAAAAAATGCCTTCTATGTCATAAATTTAATGTTTGATATTAAATTACATTACGTGACAAATGTGCAATAACATTTTCATGATAAAAACAACTTTTTTTTATGTAAAATGTTTAGGATCCAACGTAAATTATGAATTTTACATTAGATTTTGTCATACTCTAACATATATTGTTTTATTAATCTCTGCGTGTAACTTCTTCTTCCTTAGTTCTACCTTGTGTTTTTAACATTTTGTTTCTCTTCTTTGGTGACAACTAAGAAGAGTTTATCTATCCTCAATTAGTGATCTAAAAGACATTCTTTTTTTTGTCTCTATAGATAGTTTTGTGTGAGTTTTTTGTCAGAGTGGATTGTGGTTTAACATTCTTCATTGGGGTTAATGGTATAAATCTATAATTTATTTTTTAAATAAATATCGTGATTGTTTTTAGGAATCTCAATTATGACAATGTATGAATGTCTTCGTTAGATGTTGTTATTCATTCTTGATATTGCATCATGTTATTTTGATGTTTAAATTTTAAATTTTGAATATTAAAATTAATTGTTAAAAGTAATTTAATACATTGGATGTTTAAAATTGAAAATTAAGAGTAAAATTATAGGAACTAATTAATTATTTTAGTTCCTATGAGTGACTTAATTATTAAATCATTAGTTTGTTTACAATTTTTTAGATTAAATTTAGGGTAATTTGTATAATATACTTTAAAATAAATATAGAGAAATTGTATTTTAGATCGGTTGTAAAAGTAAGATGTATTGTAATATATTGGGGTGATATTGTATGCTTTTGTTGTACTATTATTCATGCATGCATTAACTGAGCCTTAATTTTCATTTGAGATTTAGTGCAAATGGTTAAACATTTTTCATTTCTATTAAATCTTGACTTGTCCAATTGGATGATTTGGGAAAATTATTTTTCATAATTTGTTAATGCAACATCTAATTTAATAGTGCAATACTACTAAACAGGATTTTACATAGCTGTTGATAATCCATAAGCAATTAGAGACAAACACATAATTATACTATTATAGTTATCCAAAATAACTATATTGACATATAAGATGTTTTACATTAACCTAATTTCAAGGACTAAAAGCTAACCATATAACTAAAACCACTATAGAAGCTAAACATAGCTCCCATGATGTTATGTCTATACAGCTGCATCAACATCTTCCTCCTGAGGTAAACCTACACTTATTTCCTCATCTGCTCACACTAGTAAAGGTGATCATTGCAAAAGAAGAATGAAAAACATAGAAAACATAAGCATAAGAGAGGGTAAGTTAGTTTATAAAACAAATAATCATATAATAGTTAAACTGATTACATAATAAAATAGCACATTTCAAACATTCATAAAAATATCAAACATACAATTACAAACTCTCTAGACTCAATTATCCAGATTTAGGCATTGATGTATGATTCTTGTTGGTTTTTGCACTTGCTGTAATAAAACGAATACTACTCGACCTGAGCTAATACACACAAGGTTAGTCCATTTAATTGTCATATGAACCTTGTGGTCATTCTTAATGACAGGACCTCCTGTCCTTCTCACCACATAACTCATTCTACTCTCCATGAGTCTTGAATGGGTATAAGATTATCAAGACAAGCCTCTAGTACAGACTTCTTACATCAATGCATACACTAAAGGAACACCACCATAGATTCTCCCTACAAGATTCTTGGAATTATGCCAAACTCATACTTTCATCCACAAACATGATTCCATATAAACTTCCAAATACCAAACAATCACCTATATTTGTTCATGATCAATTACAATCTTCATGTATTTCCAAACATGTTCATATCCATTAAAAAACCCATAATCATTATCATAGTTCCATACATCATTATACACATGTATAATCATAAATTAATCCATCAACAATTCTATAAACAACCATATATGTAGTGCTTTTCTCAAAAGGGAAACCTAAAATAGGTTAACATAAGACACTAAATTTTATAACTACAAACCTTTAATCAAATATCCCACAGGTCAAAGAAATAATCCATGTGTCTATGACATGTTAAAATTTCAGCTCGATATGATGGTTAACGAAGCGGAAAACCCATTTTTTTCCAAGATGACGTAGACTAGAAAAATAGGGTGTCACGCAATATTGGAAATGTGGCGTCCAGTGCTACAACCCTTGGAACCCACTAATTTGAGAGCGCTTAGTGGTCCAAAAGTGGCTCGACTCCCCCAAGTCATTAGCCACTATCTAAGTGGTGTCCAACGACACTACAACGATGTGCAACAGTATCAGAAAAGTTAGACTTCACATTTTGAGTTTGATTTGTGTAATTTGACACTCTTTGAGCCTATTCTCATTGATTAAACATTTCCATGATCATAAAATTTGTGTTCCTTAGCTCAACCATGCCATATTACCAAATTCAAATCTCACAGAGACATTCTCAATTACTCATCAATCACTTTTAAGCTTTTCACAAACTCAATACACACTAACCATGATTATGCACATATTCACAAATTATACACAATTAACCCATGTATTTAACATCTTAAACACCCAATTAACAAACTTCATGTTCAACCTAATTTAAGTGGAAACAAACTCTTTAAGTAAACTAAGCATGCAATTTCACAATTCAGAATACAACTCATCACCCATTTTAACATGATAAAATGAAATTTCACAGAAAATTAGTTAAGTTAGCTTCAATCTCCTTAAGAAAAACCTGACAACAGATCCACAACAGCCATAGGCTTTTCGACTCACGAAAGCTCGAACTCAACCTAGAGACAATGTAAGAACAAGTAGATTGAACCAAAAGGACTACCAATTAGCAAAGAGCAAAAACAAAGGCTATAGGAGCACATGCATCCCAATAAGGACCACTTGCAAAGCCAAAAACAATTTGGACATCGAAGGAGAACGAAATTTCTAACTTACTCGAATGGAAATTTTGTTCGATAGACTCGAAAGAGGTTTTGTGGTGATTGAGAAGATGTCTTTTGTTCAAGAAAAGAAGGAGATTTAAGTGAGCTCACAAGGGGAGGAGATGAAGGTGTTTGGAGAGGAAACCGTATGAGAGGGTGGGAGTTGTATTTTTGCTTTTTCAAAGAAGTTAACCTTGGTTTTAAAAGAAGAAAGAAAAATGGTTTTACAATTAATATGTTCAAATTGTTAGTTCGTGCTTATATTTGATTAAATTTCTATTTGTCTTGTTCTTCAAGTGCATATTTGACTCTAGTTTTGTGTGAGTACTTTCATTTTGTCTACTTTAAAAACCAATGGGAAATGTTGTCAAAATTTTATCAAATTTAAGATAATAGATTTTTTTTGTACGTGTTAAGGGTTCACCTTCAATTCAAAAATTAAGAATTTCATTTCACATGGTTGATTATGATGGAATTTGTAATGTGTGTAGCTATAAAGCAAAGTTAGATGAATGCATGTCATGTTAGTGTGAAGTATGAAAAGGGAGTCAACCAGTTTTCGCAGTTTACTCATCAAAATAGAAAACCTATCAATGGGAAATATCATTTCCCTTGTGTTTAGTGTTTAAATCAAATACATCAAGATTTGGGGGATGTGATAACTTGTTATTCTTTGGTTAAATGTAGAGTTAGACAATATGAACTTGACACAAATAAATATTATATGGTCCTACTTGGAACAACAACAAAAAAATGAAAAAAGGGTGAACAATCATCTAAAGGACATGATATGTGATGTTGGTGAATAAAATTTTCAAAGAGCTCATGTGTATGATACTTTGAAGTTTGATTTAGAGCAATAATTATCCCAAGATGCAGTAACTTTACTCAATTGCTAACAACTTTAAAATTATTCAGTTTAAAAGCAAGAAATGGATGAATTGATAGAAGCTTCATTGAATTATTGGAGTAGCTAAAGGAGATGCTTCCAAAACATAAAATGTTACCCAATTGTAACTATAATGCAAATAAGATATTACGTATGATAGGTTTGAAATTTAAAATGTTACATGCATGTCCGAATAATTTTGTATTGTACAGATATAAATTTGCTACATTAAGGATGTGTCCAACATATGGATTACAACATTTAAAAAAAAAACTTAATAGAAGAATCGGTGATGAAGAAATAAAGGGTTTGCCTGCTAAGGTGTTGTGGTATTTAAAAGTAATATCAAGGTTTAAATGATTGTTTACCACTAAAGAGAGTGTAAAAAGCCTAACATGATATGCAAATAAAAGGAAAATGTGAAAATATTCTTTGACATCCAATAGATTCTCCACAATGAAAGAATATTGGTGAAATATTTTTATAATTTTCTACAAAATCAATAAACTTAGAAATTGGACATATGATAAAGCCCTTTTGTCGCCTAAAAGACTTAGTTAAACCAATTTCCCCTTAAAAATGCAGTACAGGGAGAATCTTGGGAATCAATATGTGGACATGGCTAAATTCAAATGCAATATTTATGCTTGAATTGTGGTGGAGAAATTTTTTCAAAAACAACACTTAAAAACATAAAACTCAAGATTATCAAATGCAATAAATGTTATGAATTATGCATGAATGCATGACTTGCAATGCACAAAATGGTAGGGAATGATGAATTAGATAATCCTAAATGCTCAAAACATGTTTAATGATCAAAACTAAGCTAATGCAATGGTTAAATTGGTCCAAATTCATCAAACTCGAAATCTGCCCCAAATCAAGAACAAGTTCATGAGCAAAATACATGGTAACCTCAGATTGGGATCTTTTGATGATGCAATTGAAAATGTAATGATGTGGAATGATTATAATTGATCTAAATTGCATTTAGAAAATGGAATAGCTCAACTTGGTGCACTACACACAAAGTTCCCTATTTCAAGAACCCTAATTCCCAAATTTGAGTTGAAACCCGATTTTGATCGATTCGACCAACTCGTACAATGAAAATGCAATTAAAAGTGCAAAAAGCTTATTCATGATGCTATGAATGAAACCCCCAAACCAAATTGCACCAACAATCATTGAAATTGCGCAATTATAAGATTATGCAGAAACGTGAATGGTTGAGATGTAGAAACTCAAAATCAATGATTCATGGAAGGAAATGTGAAATTGATGATTCAAATCACTTGGGAACATCCAAGGAGGATGAATGAAGCTCAAGAACAAATCAAAAATCTCAAATCACGCGAAATTTGAATGGAACAGTGTATCTATGTTGAGCATGAACGAGAAAATGCAGAGAAACGTGAATTGGTGAAATGGTGATGGAATTGGGTGTGTGATGGTTCGAAATGCTTGGGAATCATCCCAGGAGTGTGCATGAATTTACAAAACTCAAAATGATTGAGAAATGAGAGAGGAATTTAATGGAATAGTAACTAAGGTGTGTGTGAACGTGAAAATGGTGTAGAATGGAGATTTAGGTGATTTGAAGATGGAAACTTAAAATTAAGCTTGCAAACAGTTAAAGAAACTTAAAAGTGATGTGTGTGAAGTGGTGGAATGAAAAGAAACTCAAAATTGTAGTAAGAGTGCAATGAAGTGGAGAAATATGAGTGAAATGAGCTTGGCTACTACCATTGGTCTTGAATCCAACCCATTCGTCTTGTTTACTCTGAAACAATGATGTATATAGGTCTTTTGGACACACCAATTCATAGGCTTGGTTCTAGGGCCTTGATTTGGTAAGGTAGGATGGGGTTCAAGCTCAAAAAGTGGTAGCTAAGGTGGTGGTTTAATGGAAAATGATGATGAACATTATGAAATCATAGGCCTAATGACCAGTACTGAAATTGTCATTCATTGAAGTTCAAATCCATATTACAATACCAAAAATGAGTACAAGGAGTTGTCCCACTAAGCCACTTCTCACCAAATGAGCCCAAAGTTCAAAGTGCAACCCCCTCTCTGATTGTTTTCAATCCCAAGGTCCAAACCAGTCAAAATTAGTGTCCTAAAGTGCTCCAAATGATTGGCTCTTAATTTGGGGTCCAAATGGCAAAAGTCAACTCTAAGGTCAAACATACCACTTTTGCACATTTCTTGCTTTGCAACCAACTTGACCTTTTTGCTATGTGAACTTCTAGGCCTTCAAATCTTCAATGAAACCTTGCCTAAGGATAGAGGACCTGCAAATTGATCAAAATCTCAAGTGGAAGGGTTAGCTCTACCTAAACACTACTTGAACAACTAAGCTAAAATGACAAAAAACATGAAAACTAAGACTTTTGCTCAATTAGCCCTAAACCTCAAATTTTGGTGTTTGAACACTTACAACAAGTGTAATTAGGCATTTATAATGATTCCACAAGGTCAAATCACTCAATTTGGAAGAATTTCAAAAAGTCAACTCTAATGTCAACTATATCATGGTTTAAAGACTAAATGAGCAAAATTTGACTCTTAACACAAGTTTTTACTAACCTAATACCTTAGGACTCAAAATATGATGCAACCACACTCAAATAATGTTTAAAAACACTCTACAAACACTAATTCTATGAAAATGAAAAAATGGCCAAAAGTGAGGAATCTAACCTAATATGCTCAAATTAGCTATTCTAGAATGGAAAAATGAACACTTTGACTAATGAAAAGTAAAAAAATTTAAGACACATCAACTTACTACACAGTTGATGACTTATCTTTGTCATTTATAATCTTCCTCCTTGGATTTGCATGAAGAGAAAATGCATTATGTTGTCGATGATGAATTTAGGAACCAAACAATCAGGAAATGACAATAATGTGCATCTTAGGCCCTTAACTGATAATTTGAAGATGTTGTGAGAAACAAATGTGGATGTCTTTGTTGTGTATTCTGAAGATAATTTTTGTTTGGATGCAATGTTGTTTTGAATAATAAATTATTTTCCAACACATGGTAACTTGAGCGGTGAAGAGTTATTTTTAATGCTCTATAAGTGAAAAAAAACACTAGTTATACTCAATTGAATCATTGAAAAAATATTTTATACATTAGGCATTAAAGTTCTTTACTCGTAGTCTTCCTGATGGATGGCAAGAGGATGAAGTTGCGTCAACATCCCGCAATGGTCAATAAGTATATGAGTAGGTGAAAAGTATTAATATTGTGTTAAAAAAGGCACAAAAGAATACTACTAAGAAGAATATTTTAATGAAACAATCAATATTCTTTAGTCTTCCATATTAGTGTAAACTAGATGTTAGACATTGAATAAATGTTATGCATGTGAAGAAAAATGTTCACAATAATGTAATTGAGACATTGTTAATCATAAAAAGAAAGACAAATGATGGATTTAAAGCACACCAATATTTGGTTGACATGGGTATACTTTCTAAGTTTCATCCACAATTAGTAGGTTGAAGCCAAAACCAAATGTATTTAAAAAAAAATAGTGTCCAAGATCTATGTCAGACCATACACTACTAGGTGTATATTTTGGATATTTTTCCCCTCTAACGTATGTATTGAATCATGTTTGTTGCATTTAGGTTCAACATAAATTTTAAGTCTTATGTTAGGGTTTTAATCCAACATAAATTCATGTCATCTGCAACCATGTTAGAGGTCCATGTCAATGTATTGCTTGTCATAAAAAGCCGAGAATATATGAAGTAGAAACCCTCTTTTATAATATTCTTGGTTGCATATTAATGGAAAATGCTTCTCTCACCTATATATAAATATGCATGTTAACATTCTCTCACTTGGTCCATTTATTCAACTGTTAATCAAAATAAGAAACCAAAATATATGAATAATGGTTATAGGTCCTCTAATAATGACTATTATCTCTCATGTACTATAATATATTAAGCCTTTCATCATAAGCTTTTAATAATGAATAAACCATTTGTCTATTTTAGGTCACAAATAAAAGAGATTTTTCCAAAATAAATAAGTATGTGCACAAAACAAATGAGAAAACATGAAACTTAATAAGAGTTTTAAAAAACATGAAACTTGCATTATGGAAGAAAGTCTCATTCATATTATATAATCTTAAAATCCTTTGATCTTATGCTTTAGTCAAAGTATCAACAATTATCAACTTAGTATTAACATGCTTAATGACCACTTTATTTTCTTTGACACATTCTTTATAACTAGGTGTTTAATATTTATAAGCTTTTTCACTCTTATTATTCTTTAACCATACACCACATGAGGTAGCCCCAAAACGAGAAACTAGCCAGCCACCATAGTGAAAGTAGCAATCAAGGTTTGCTTTCTATTTTAAGATTCCACTCCATTAGCTAACATAAAAATGTAACCAAATGTAGATTTCTTGGTACTAATGTAGTCAACAAAGTTTCAATCAGGGTTGTTTATCACTTTCAAACTATCAATTCATTTGCATATGAACGTGAAATCCTTGATTCCTTGAAGATATCTCATTATCTTATTTGTAGTTTTCCAATTGTCAACATCTGGATTACTATGATATCTTCCAATAAATCCAATTTTAAATGTGATGTGATGTCTAATACAAACTTGAGATTACTATGTCTATCTTCCAATAGCTAAAACTTATGGAATCTTTTTCACGTCTTCTTGCTCAAGGTCATTTTTCAAGCATTAAATTAATTCAAGTTTATCATCCTTTACAATGAGAGTCAAACTTTGTGAACAATTTTTTAGATAAACTTCTCTAAAACTGTTTATATAGATCTCTTGAGACAAACCTAAAATACCTTGAGATATTTCTTTATGGATCTTAATGCCTATGACATAAGATTCCTCTCACATATATTTTAAATCAAAGTTCTTTGAGAAAATTGTTTCATTTCATATAACATACATTTATCCTTTGATTCAAGCAAAATATAATCCTAGTATAAACCAAGAATAACTTTTACTCCCATTATCCTTTTGGTATTTACATTATTGATCCATGATGTTCTCTTCAAAACAAATGTGAAGATTCGATTTTATGAAACTTTAAATACCATTGTTGGGAGGCTTGTTTTATTTCATATATAGATTTGTTAAGTTTGCAAACTAAATGCTCACTATACTAGAAAGAAATCCTTTAAGTTGTTTTTTGTAAATCCCTTATTCTAGGCCACGATAGAGGAATGCTATTTTCACATCCATTTGATGTAACTCAAAATACAACATGAGCTACTAATATCATAATTATTTGAAGAAAATATGTTTTAGAGACATAAGAGAACATTTTTATACCTGACTCCTCTTTGAGTGAACACTTTGACAACAACTTAATTTTCAATGTCATTTTGAAATCAAAGTATCTATATTTTTTTTTCTATTTTTTTTCAATATGGAGCACAACTTAGGTTGATTCTCAAAAGATACACAAACATAAATGAAACATAAAAGATAAACACAATATATTAGAAAATGAAAAGAATTGTAAAATGAACGGTCAATTTACATATTTAAGATTCATACAATTCCTCTTATCGTAGTTTTGTAAAAATTCATGTACAAGTTCGAACAATTGACTAGTTCATTTAACCAGATTATGATCTCAATTGAATTCACAACATTTTTGTATATATCATTCATATAATAATCTCAATCATGTGCACTAACATAATCACTTGAGTGACATCTTATTGCTCAAGTGAGATGTGTAAAAAACAAAAGTTTCTCCATAAGGCAAGGACCAACCCAAAATAGCTCAAAGTCCATTGTAACCAAAATAATCCTAAGAAGTTTAAAACACAATTTTAAACTCAATAAAAGCACAATTTACTCCAAATTTCTAACAATGCTCATTTTAGTAATCCTATAACTATTAGAAATTTATCAATTACTTATGGAAATTGCTATGAAAAGTTTTCACAGAGTTTGCATGCAAAAATGCTTATGTATTTACCTATTATATGATTTTTTTTTCTTGCTGATTTAAATCTCTAAAAACTCTCACATGAAACTTTTATATTTTGTGAATTTTCTTACAAATTTAAATTAGTAAAAACATGTTAAATACTTTTTAAAATATGGCAGGAAACTACTAAACAAACACAAATTTTCTACTAATTTTCAGTTTATTTCTTTTTTAGGAACTCCATGCAAAAATTATTGGAAATTTCTTTATTTTAAAACTTTTTTTTCATCCAAAATTGAAGTTCAAAGTAGGTTTATATTTTTTGAATTTTTTTTGTACATTTATATTTGTAGGAAATTTATCATAATTATTTAAAATTTTGTAGGTAATTTTCAGCTTTCCTATAATGTGTGTTACTGTTATAAAAAATTCAAAATTATTCATCATCCCGCTCTTGCTTGTGCTTTTACTCTATTTTTGCATTGTTCTCGCACTATCATTGTTCTCTCATGCTGTTTCCCATTACTAAAAAATTTCATATTTCCTGCCAAAGTGTTGAGTTTTTTTTTTTTTTTTTTTTTTAAAAAATTTTTTAAATTTTCTAATTAAAAAAATTTGTAGGAAATTATTGTCAATTTTTTTTTGTAAAATATTTTGTATAAAACACTTTTCACAACAAATTTTGTAGGAAATACTTATCAATTTTATAATTTTGTAGGAAATAATTATCCACGAAGGAATTATCTGCCAATTAAAATTCTTAAAAAAAATAGCAAGATAAAATTTTTTTTGTAAATTTTATTAATATATTTGTAAAAAAAATTCTTGTAATATGAGAATTTTTAATAGTGCCGTGTGATGTCATGATATAACATTGTTCACGCGCTCTCATGCGACTATCGCGCTATGGGATTGCTTTCGTGCTCTTGCTCAATCTCCCGGTCTCATTGTCGGTATTGTTCTCAACTATGATTTGGTTTTCAATTGTATATAATATATCTCATTTGGTTCTCACTATCTCGTTTTTTTTCTTTATTCTTTTAGCAAAAGAAATTGCATTCAAATCGCAGGGTGTTGAAGCACAAACACTAGCTATTGTTTGTTTGGCTTTGGAACAACTTAGAAATTATCCCTCTAAGTGCATTATTTATATTCTTCTGGTTTTAATTTATTTTTTGTTTCAATTTATTGATATACACGTTATCGATTTAATATAATTTAATATTTATAGTATAAGCAACTAAAAATTCAATTTGACATGGTCACTTTTGCTGCTATAAAAGGTATATTGCTTAATTATTTATGTTCTCATTCTATCATTGGGAAACAAAATAGATAGGGGATTTAAGAAGTGTAGAGTTTGGTCAATTATTCTAATTGAGAATATACATTAATAGCAGACGTGAGATAAGTTAATTGGTGGACAACTATAGGCGAACCATATTCTAATTAATTGATTTGCGAATTGAGAACGAAAAAATTCGATAATAATGGTTAAAAAGATTGAGTTTATCTAATCATGGATATATTTTTCTAAAGCATGTTTGGTTTGGTTATAATAAACTATTGTTATGATTCTTGAAAGTGTAAAGTGTTTTGACAATTGGCTATGAAAATTCAAAATGACTATTTTAGTACAATCACCCTCACTACATGACATTGTAATTTGAAACTCGAATTAAAACTTGGCCATTAGGATTTGTTCATTAAGTAGTGGTGACGTATATAAATATTGGTACTTACTACTTGGTTGGAAACCTCTGAGGGTTCTCCAACTTTATTGTAGGCGCAACTTAAATTTTCCAATCCACGTATGTAAGTTAAAATAAAGGTCCTAATGATTTTTTTATATAACGATTACCAAAATAGGATGATTTCATGATTTGAGTTGTGAAACTCTAGTTTAATTTTTATTTTCTATTCTAGTGGACTTTAAAAACTACTAAATGTAGTCATCTTTTATTCAACGGTTAATGTGATAGCATTGGATGTAAATACACAATCATTTGGATTGTGATGCTAATTCAGTAGGGAGAACTTCCTTAGTAATCAACTCTAAAGGTTTAGATATATCCTCTCTTGGTTATGTGAAGTGCATGTCTGCATTATGTTCAGTGGCAGAAGTTTGTGGTAATAGGGGAGGCCATGCCCCCCTAAAAAAATTGATTTTTTTTTTATATTCTAGGTATTTTGATTTTTTTTATATTATAGATATTAGGCAATATATTATAAATTAATAATGATTAAATCAAATATTTTATTTCTTTTATAAACATAATAATTAATGTTAATAAATAAAAAAAAATAAAATCAAACATAATCAAGAATAACAAATAAAAAATTTATCAAGATATTTTTTTATTTTTTTCATTATGGCTTGAATTTCTCACAAATTGTTCTCATCTCTCATTTTCATCTGCTTTCCTATTTTTTTGCTCTTATTTCTCCTCGTTCTCTTCTATTCTCGAGGAAGAAAAAAAGAAGGTAATTTTTTCGTCTCACTTAATAGTGAAATATTAGTTTAATAATTTATTTAATGAGTCTCTTTTATATTAATTTCTTACTTTATGAACATAAAAGAAAAAGTATTGCACTGTGTGTTTTTTTATAACTGGATTTTAATTGTGGTTCCATTATATGATTTGAGTTTCTCACAAATTTTTCTCATCTCCCATTCTCACCTATTTTCTTTTGTTTTTGAAGAGAAAAATATTTATTATTTATGCTCACATATATTAGTTTAATAATTTATTTAATGAGCTTCTTGTATATTAATTTTTTATTTTATGAACATAGAAGAAAAAATATTGTACTGTGTATTTTTTATAATTGGATTTTAAGTGTTGTTTGACTATCATCGAATTTTCATTTAGTAGTTACATCTCTCAATTTGTTTTAGATTACGATAAATTATTTTTTACTCTTTTTTTAAATAGGTATATTGATGAAGGATAAAAGAATAGATTCATTTTTTTAAAAGCGATAAAAGGGAAGCTACCCGTGAAGATAAAAACATGATATTATTTACTCTTTCAGATATTCATTTTTAGTCTTATTTCTTTTTTAGCTATCATTATACTAAATTATGTATTCATTTTTATTGTATTAGTGACAATAATTAAATGTATAAATTTTGGACGTATTATTTTGGCTTCCCCAACCGTGTTGGTCAAGATCTGTCACTATTTATGTTGACCTTGGCCATCCATTTCAAAGTTCACATCAACTTCAGTATGTGCCACCAGAGTCTTTTCCATTAGGCCCTTCTTTTTCTTTTGAATAAGCAACATTAGGTCGCTTGATCGCTACTGGTGTAGAATTAAAATTAGATTTTCCAACTTTAGCAGCATACAATATGCAAAGTAGGGTAGCTTATAGTAAAATTTTATGAATCCGACATTCTCTTCTCACCCACCTTCATCATCTCCACATAATAATGAAAATGAGGATGATGATAGTAGTGACCATATGGAAGATGGTGATATTTAATATTTTATTTTGTATTTGTTATATTACTTTGATCTTGTTACTTATTATATTTCATTTGAATTTGTAGAGAGTACAATATTTTTATTATATTTGATGCTTTGGTATACTGTATTGATCTCTACGTGCAACCTATGTTATGTAGTTGAAACAATATTTATATCCTATAAGTCTTTTCTTGTGTTTATCTTCAATATAGCATCAGTTTGAATGGAGGCAACCTTCAATTACTGTTTCAACTATGGTTCAGTGGTCTTCCTTTGTTGTGTCATTTTCCATAAAACTCCTCCTTCTCTATTTTTTGTTGTCATTTGTCCTTCTCTGCAATGAGGTTTCTGATTTGTATTTCTAATCTAAATTACATGTGTATGAGATAGTTAGTTATTGACATCATGATACTAAATAGAATGTTAGTTTAAAGCCTTATATGATGGTAGTCCTGAATTAAGCTAGCTCACAAATTGTATACCATATATTCAAAGCATGTATAATAATGCAACCTTAATTTTATACAATTTTTTTTATTTCTTAAATTAATCTTTGCAATTGAAAAATATGTTGTTAATCTAGTTTGATACTGTTGGTTTAGCCCTCTTATAAAATTCTTATGTTGGAAATAACTATGCCAACGAACTATGTGGTCGATATGGTCAAAGTTCTATAAAGGATTGATTTCATAGCCTCGCAGTGAGGAACATTTTACTCTAAAAATTTAATATATATTTGAATTAATGCCTTGGTTTGAACATTTTTTTAAACTCTAAGAAGACTTCACTCCATGTCAATGAAAAAATTTATATGGTACAATGTATCACATCTTGTAGTCTCCCTCCATGTTGTCTTCATTAGCAAGTCAAACTTGTGGTTATGGTATACTAGTTTTTTCTTTGCTAACATGTTGTAATTTTTGTTTAGTCCTTCAGCCATGCTTAGTCTTGATGCTTCTAATAAAGATTCTTCTATCACTTTAAGATCTTAATTTCTTGTTATTCTAGGTGTTCGATTTGTTGACTTGAAATTCAATTTTTTCTTTGGCAGAACTTGATCAGTTGCTTGAAGATGCACCTTTGCCATTCATATTGCATCATGCTGCTAAGATTTATAGTGTTAGGAAAAGAGTTTCATCCTTGAATTCACTTCTAAAGTCCATAAAGAGAATATTGATAATATAGATCACATGATTTCTATTGGTACTACTCATGGTATAGACATGTCTCTAAGACTTTATTTCACAGTCATTCTCTAATATTAGTAATTGAGTATTGGATCTTTTTGTTGGTTTCCCATTGTATATGTTCTCCCTTTAGTCAGTTTACAATTTTATTTTGTTGTGCAATGTTTAGATAAAATTTGCGCTCAAACTATTTGACCATTTTTGTCAACAATCTATATTTGAAAGGTTATAGATGAATTACTAGTCATTATTAAATATTTCATTTGACAAAAATCTAAAATCGAAGCATGCAAGATTATAATTTTCTTCCTTACAAGCTACAAGTGAGTTTGGTCAAATAATTTCAAATATGTGTTATTATAGGGTAGGATTTTTGTTTTGCTTTATTTAAATCTCCTTATTAATGTGATAAATGTAATTGTTATTTGGTTTTATAATCTCAAATAATGTGTGCCTCTATGCATGTGTTAAGATATTCGAGAATAACATGGCATGGTTATTGAAACCCTAACCCTTAGGGTTTCTCCCTTTTCCCTTTCCCTTAGTTTGATTACTGGAAAAATCAGTAATACAGGGTTTATTGTTACCCCTTTTTCCCTTCTTATAAAAACCCCCTTTGGGTTTTTCCCCTTTTTGTAACAGAATAATATTTCAATACAGAAGGATAAAGTTTTCATTTTTCTCACCTTGCTTGCACTTTCTCCCTGAGCTCTCCTCTGTTTTGCTTCTGTCCTGGAGTTTCTCTCCTCCCTTGATAACATCTTCTCTCTTCTCCCTTTCGCCTCTCTTCTATGCAGCCATGAATCCCTCTTTCTCTCGCGTAGTTATGAGAAGAAGAGTGTTTTTGGTACTTCAATATGGTACCAGAGCAGGTTCTTGGCATCTTTTTTGAAGAATCATGGATGAAAAACCAGAAACAAAGCTAGAAAACATTAGCCAGAAGGCCAACAACTTTGATCTTGACCAATTCCTCATACCCACTAGCCCATTGTATCTGCATCCTAGGGAAAATCTAGGTTTAGTTCTAGTTTCTAATGTTCTAAATGACACTAACTATATTTCTTGGAGCAGGAACATGCAACGTGCCTTGCTTTCCAAGAATAAGCTAAAATTCGTTAATGGCAACATTTTAACCCCTCTTCCCACTGATCCAAATTATGAAACCTGGGAAAGATGCAATGTAATGATTCTCTCATGGATTATGAGAGCCTTTGCCAAGGAATTATGGGACGAATTGAAAGAAAGATTCTCTCAAGGAGATTACTTTCAAATTTCAGATCTGCTGCAAGAGATTCACTTTATCAGACAGGGAGATAGAAGCATAAGTCAATTCTTTATAGAACTAAAGAAATTGTGAGAGGAGTTGGATTTCTTGAGACCAGTGCCCAACTGCACCTGTGGGAGACCTTGTGATTGTGACCTTACCAAAGTTTTCTTGAAACAAAGGGAAACTGAACGTGTTATTTGTTTCTTAAAGGGATTGAATGATAACTACAACAGCATTAGAACTCAAATTTTACTCATGGAACCCCTACCTAGCATCAACAAAGATTTTTCTCTTATCATGCAACAAGAAAGGAAGAACAATGGTTCTGGAATTGTGACCAATGAGAACAAAATACTGATGAATATTGTTGACATAAGTTATAGAAGCCAAGAACAAGGTTCTTGGAGGGGTCAGGGAAGAGGCAATGGATCTCGAACACAAGGAAGAGGCAGAGGCAAAAATCCTAATCAAGGAAAGCAATGTACCTACTGCCACAAGATGAACCACACTACAGAGGAATGTTATTCAAAGCATGGGTATCCTCCTTGGTATAAACAAAGGGTACAACAAGACAAAAACTCTTCCAACAATAAATCTGCAAGCACACAACAGATGTGCAACTTTAATGTCAATTCTGATTCTCAAAAATCTGTTGATCATGCCCCAGATGAAGGTACTGTCAACGCTTCCCTTAGTGTTGAACAGATTCAAAGGCTGCTGAAACTTTTGGATGACAAAGATGAGTCAAAACACATTATTAGTCACATCCAAAGTTTCAGCAATAATGCATCAACCCACAAACATCAACAAGGTAAACTCTTGATTCTTGATACAAGGGCCACTAACCATGTGACCTATGACCTAAATCAACTTTTTGTTTTCTATAGAATCAAGCCCATTATTGTGAAATTACTTAACAATTCCACTGTTGTTGTTGAGTTTGCTGGAACTAAGAATTTTTCAGATTCTTTGGTTATTTTTAATGTTCTTTACATCCCTGAATTTTCTTTCAATCTAATATTTGTTCAAACTCTCATTAAGGATTTCAATTGCAAATTAACTTTTTCTTGTGAGCATTGTCGGATACAGGACAATCATTCATCCAAGATGATTGGGCATGCTTAGACATGTCAAAGTGAGCCAACCCGGCTCACACGGGTTGGCTCACCACGAGCCGGGTTCAAAATGAGTGAACCCAACCCGGCTCACTTTCTGGTGAGCCAGAAATTTTGTAACCCGGCTCAACCCACCACGGGTTGGTGGGTTAAGTGGGTTGGCTCACCAACCCACCTAAAAAAATTATTTATTTATTTTTTTATTATTCAAATATTTAAATAAATTTTTAAGTAACCCATGAGATGACAATCATAGTAAAATTAAGAACCAATATTTTGATCACGCTCACCACCAATATATGAAGAATTATTTCCAAGAAAG
>Ga0214542_1005878_pt1 | contig 22933 bp, 9 predicted proteins | sample CNSS1metaG_FD_160096 | JGI IMG/M metagenome (GOLD analysis project Ga0214542, IMG submission 160096) | Root nodule microbial communities from cowpea collected in UCLA plant growth center, Los Angeles, California, USA - CNSS1 | ecosystem: Host-associated > Plants > Roots > Nodule | place: USA...
AAATAAAAAAAAAACAGAAAAAAAAAAAAAAAAAGGGAAAGAACCCCTGGTGTGGTAGAAGAACAAGGGAAACCAGACTTAATGGATCCGAGAGAGAAGAAAAGAGGAGAAGGATAAGAGTAAGAGTAGATTCTTTACTTAGGAGGCCAGCTAAAGCAGCTGTTGTTTCTTCCTTTATTTCTTTTCTTTTTTTGGTATTAATTGGTGTTTTCTTTTTTACATTTTCTTTTTCTGTAAAGAAAGAAAGTTCAAGTTCATCCTTCATTGGTTGCCTCCTCTTTTCATTTTGTTATTACTTTTACTTTCCCCTGCGGTTTTATTTATAGTCGAACGAAATGCGTAGCACTGTGAATGGTCGCTGTTCTGTGAATGGTCGGTTTAACAACTGAACTGCATTTAAAAGGTTTGATGAATCCAATAATGTCAGTGCAGGTATAAGGAGGATACGGTTTGCGAGCGAATTGTTGTGTTGTATTTGGTAAAAATATGAGGTATGGTTATATTAAAACTATAATATTGAATGCAATCTGAATAAAAGGTTTTATTTTTGGTAGGTGAGAAAAATGAATTTTGAAAAAAAGGAATTTTGGTAATGTGATGATTTTGTAGGAGAGATGAGATATATGAAAGGGTGGAGACAGCTAGGATGACAGGGACAAGTGGTGAAATGGTTGTGGTGGGATCCACAAAGTGGTGGGAGTGTGGGACAGACAGTAATGACCGTTGGATTTTGAGGAATTTGATGGATTTGTCCAGCTGTAAAGTACTTACGTAGTAAGTAGCAATGCAGTGCAGTGGTGGTCATGTCATGGTGGGTTCACCACAAATACAGTGTCAGCTTGCCGACACTCTGAAGAAAACAAGCACGGTGAATGGATGGAGTTATTTTTAATTTACTTTTTATTTTTATTTTTAAGTGGATGTGCAAAAGCCCTTTTTCTGGTGGGTCCTGAACCATTCTTCTTCTTGCTTGTTATTCTTGATGTGAGTGTGGAGTAACAAAATTATTATGAGGGAAAAAATGCTGTGCGAAATTGCTTCAAATGGGGCCGTTGCCGTTGCCCTTCTAGGGGCAGAAGTGATTAATTTGGTTGTTAATCGTTGCAGGTTTGGGTGTTTGGAGCGTATCTTATCTTTTCTAAGTCGCATGCTTAACTTAATCCAATTCATTATCCACCGACATGCCTCGTGGGCCCAATCAACATGTGAACTGCTTTGTCGATTAGCATAAACAAAATAAACGATTTATTTAATAATTAAGACGATTTTGAATGAGGTACAAACAGAAGTAATGGTTTGTCAAGTAACCAGAAGCTATCATCTTCTGATTTGTTGTTGTTGTTTGTTTATAAAGTGAAATATGGGAGTTTTGGGATGTTTTTAACACCTACTTGCCAAAATTAAGGAGTTTGGGCGGTTGATGGCGTTATTGATAGGTATTAAGAAACAGTTGCAGAAGAGATGCCCGTTGAATAAAAGGAGTCTTTTTTTCAGACAGCTTGTGCTTTTCCTTCCATAAGAATGCCAAAGGACAAAACACTGAAACGATATTTTCAGGATTAAATATTTTTACTCACATTATTAAAATCGCATCTCTCATTTAATAATATGTAAACTTAATCCCAGTAATTATTCTTTCATTTTTAATTAAGGGGATTCACACGCTTATTTTCACATGGTTAGATGCCGCTATATTTTACAAATATTTAGTTACAATATATGTCAATAATAAAGTTTTCGGCACAACTAAATTTATATATTTATTAAATATTAAGTTTTGAAAATATTAATTTTTCAGGTTTTTTTTTTCTAGAATTATCAAAAACTTATCAATCATTTTTAAATATGATCATACATACATTTTACCCAAGAAAAAAAAAAATATAAAAATATATAAATTTTTTATATTTTTATTATTATTTTATAAATAATATATATATAATATATATATATATATATATATATATATATATATATATATATATATATATATATATTAAAATTAAAAATTAGTATTGTTTATTTGAAGGAAATTTTTTATAAAGATTAATAAAAGGTGAGTAAAGAATGCAAATATCAACACATTAAAAATTTGGTATGTGACAAAACTAAAATACTTTCCTTGATTTATTTTAATTCCTATTTTAACACTCAAATAAAAAATACAACATTATTTCTCTCACTTGATAAGAGATGTGAGAAAAAAAAATATATATATATATATATATATATATATATATATATATATATTTATTTGGTCCTTGTTTTTATTTAAAAATTGATACTAGGATTAAGTTAATTACACCAACAAAGTAAATCATTCATATTAAGAGTCTCAATTTTAATGAAAAGATCATTGATCTGTTTCGAGGAATTTAATGAAATTTATTGTAAAAGATCGAATTACATCAGTTTTTCAAAAATCGAGACCAAATTGAGATTAAAAAAAAAAATTGGAGGACCAACTTAACATTGTTAAACGAAAGCATGAATAAAAGGAGTAATTAAACCAAATATTTATTAACATAATTTTTATTCTCATTTTCATTGTCTTTTTAGTTTTTCACAAATTATAATAATCTATCACTCTCATATGTCTTCTTTTTGTTTTTAAAGAAAAAAAAGTTAGACATAAACTTATTATGTTTCTCATTTATCCTCTTCTTTTTCTGTCTCTTGTCTTACTTGATAATGAAAACATTATTTTTTTAATTTCATGAGCTTTTTGTGTATTCACTTTTTTATGAATATAGAAAAAAATAATAATGTATTATTAATAATAATGAATATATTTTTTCTTTTAATAATTACGTGTTTTAATTTTTTATTAGATTATGATCAATTATTTTTTAGTATTATTTAGAAAATAGGTATATTGATAAAGAATGGAAGAATAATTAATCGTTTAAGAGTGATGAAAATGAAATTATTGACTAAAACAAGATGATTCTACCTCTTCAAATATTATATTTTGAAGCATTATACTAATGATTAAAAATATTCGATTAGAGAAGTCATTTTTGAAACATTATACTAATGATCCAATCTAATGATCTAAAAATTATATTACTTTGGCCCCTCCAACACTTTTGGCCAAGATCCGCCACTATATATATATATATATATATATATATATATATATATATATATATATATTTAGAGTATTAAATGCTTTTTTTTTCCAATAAAAACTATAAAGATGTGGAAGATGGGAGAGTGACTTCTTGAAATTTTTAGAAAACCATTACTACCCACTCTATTTGAAGAGTTTTCTTTTTTCCTTCTCTATTTTTCCTAGAGGCTAATACCCCTCGTCCTTAGCAATAGAGGTCGTCTTTGCACTTGGGCTATACTACTTACCACCATTCGTACTAAGTGAGTGAAAATCTATTTCTCTTCAGGAATGATCCAAAATTTTAATGCATGCAATTTTCTAGAGTTGCATGTAATTTTTTTTTTTATGTTTTAGGTAAAACCTTTATCTCATGGTGGTCATAAAATTGTAATTTGATTATCATTAAAGTTTTGATTGTGTATATAAGTCAAGTTTGAGTAGTACGGTAGTGGTGTTCAATGAAAACGTTGGTGAGCTCTTCCATCATTTAGAAGTGATTAATTTTTCTTAAATTATTAAGTCTTTATCTTGATATTAAATTGAGCGATTTTGTATTTTAGAATGTGTCTAGATGTAGGTGTGGGTGGATTTATGAGTGAATTTATAAATATGATAATGTTGGATGGTTTTGGATGGTAATATGTGAATGCTATGAAATTGAGATGTGTTTAAACCATTGGTGAATGAGAGAAATGAGAATAAAGCATTTAAGTACAAGGAAATGTTGTGAATGAGCAGTATAATGATTTATGGTTGTGAATCATAATGATTGTGATGAAATCTTTGTGAAAGGATATTATTGTACATAAATGAGAAAGAGATTTGGATGACGAAACTTAACATGTGTATTGTGGTGTTCTATTGCTTAAACTTTAATTGTAAAATGTTAGACTAAATATGAGTTTTTCATTGTTGAGAATTGGTGCATTGAAATGTATTGGATTTGGAAAATATTATAATATTGATGTTACTCATTTATGAAGGGTTAGGCTGTGAATGTTGTGAAACTATGAGGCATATAATTGTGTTGTGTGATTGAGTTTGAATGTGTTTTTATTTGGTTGATGATATATATATATATATATATATATATATATATATATATATATATATATATATATATATATATATATATATATATATATATATATATATATATACGATGAACTGCATGATTTGTTTCATGATGTGAATTTATTGGACAAAATTATGTTCAAAATATGGAAGAGGTATAAATAATATATGAAAATTGTAGTGAGTGAGATGAAATTTTGACTTGAATGATGACCTGCACAATTAATTTCTAAAATTCGTTTTTCACATTTGGCCTTTTACTAGTAAGTTCTGGTAAATATCCTAGACGACGTATTTTTTTGAAACGAGGTCCTCTACAACGTGACATAAAAACTCCTTTTTTAAAATGAAAAATCTTATAAATCGAAATGAAAACTAAACGAAATGAAAAATATTATAGAATTCTAAATGAAGCGAAATCTACTAAAGTTTTATAGTATAAGTGTGAAAATGATATTGTGAGACTTAAACATGAATAATCTTAAATCATTGGTTGAAGTATTGTTGTGTGGCTGAGTCCCAATAGTTATTTTCATGGGAAAATATTATTGCTTGTGGAGTCACAATGTATTGAATGAACTTTGGTGGGGTTAGACTATCCTCTTAACTCTACTTGTATCTAATTCACATAGAGAAATATATATAGGCGGTGAGAATCGAATGAAGCTTCACATGACAGATGATATGATATGAAAAAGTATCATACTCAGGGAGTTGGTGTGATTAACCCTATCATGACTTGGTTGGGGACATTGGTTATGAGTGTCGGAACACCAACCTTTCGGAAGATTGTTTTTGTTTCGATAGTTTGGATGAAATTGACGATGATCAACACAAAAATCCAGTGAATACTCTCATTTAGGTAAGAGAAGCTAAATTTCTTTCAAATTTTAAAGTCATATTGTTGAATTTAAACATAGGGTACAAATATTGTAGTTGCATGTTGACTTAAATATGAGAAAGATAAGAAATTATTCTGAAAAATATGGTTGATTGAAACTTTTAATTATGTAAAATTGTGGATTTTCTGTGTATCAGAGTGGTTTAGAAAATTTAATGTTAAAATATATGATTTGAAACATGTTGGATTGATGAGTTATTTGGAAACATGACTCAAGTATTTATTCTTTGTGCTTGTAAGAATAGAGACGGAATAATCAAATTTGAAGTCATAATAATGAAAGAGGCAATATTGGGTTGGTTATTAGAATGTTGTATGTGTGGGTAAATGTTGTAAATTGAGTATAGGAATGAGAGAAATATGAAGTGTTCACAAAGTCTTAATTTCCAGAATAAAAATAAATTTTGTGCAATTAAAATTTATACATTTAAATTTGTACAAAATTTAATTTTTTGTACATCTAAATCTTTGTACAATTATCTGTATAACTTGTGATACCAAGAAAATAAATATTTTTTTAATAAAAAGCTAAACTATAAATAGAGTATCTATTATAGAGTCATATTACAAACTCAATTATATCTCTTGAATGTAAGATTATTTTTTAGAGTCTAGTGTGTTATGGTTGTTACATTAGTCATTTCCATGGGAAATACTAATTTACGATGAAGTCAAATATATTGAAGGAGACTTGTGATGTGACACCATCCTGACTCAATTAGTGTCTAACTCACATATAGTAGGACATCTAGGTAATATGAGTCGAGAGAGGCTTCACATGACATACAATATGGTATAGGGAGCTAGTGGGGTTAACCTTGTCATGGCTTTGTTTGAGACATTGGTCATAAGTGTTGAAATATCAATGTAGGATTTGATCGCAGGCATGACAGGTGCAAAGTCTCGCAAGTCTATCAAATATAACTAGTTTTTCATAAACAAGAGTTTAGAGTCTAAAATTTTCTTTGTAGTTTGATGCTTGAACTTTAGTTAAGCGACTTTAAATTTAAGATTTTGGTGAAAATTATGATATCTTTCGATTATAGATTATTTTTTGATATTTAAATCACGCATTTTGTATATTTTGTTTCTCTTATTCGTGTGATGGTCATATATAGTGTGTATAGGGAGCTGACTTAGGAATAGTGTTTTATACTTTTTGAGATTGAATGTATCTAGATTAGACAAAGTCTTTTGAAAAACTTTGAACCTTTAGCTACTTTTGTGATGATCTTAACTACAATATTAGATTATTTTATTTATATTAATGTGCATTTATACACACTAAAATTTGTAAGTTTGTTACAAGAAATAGAACTTAGAAAAAAAATCACCATTCTCTAATCATACTAAATATTCATCAATTTACAATATAACATTAGAAGTTTAACCAAATCCATTTACTCACTTAATATTCTAATACTCAAATAAAAACTACAATATTATATCTCTCAATTGATAGAAGAGAAATGAAATTTGCACAAGAAATCACCCCTATTAAACTATGCTAAAATTCATCAATTCAAAATATAAGATTAAAGTGTCAAGTTAACTAATTTCAGTATATATCCCTCAAATACACTCTTAATTTATTGCTTGAAAGTTTAAGTTGAAATATAAGAATGAAGTTAATTTCTCTTAATTTATACTTTCCACGAGTCTTAAGAGAGGAAGAGTTGAGGTAAATGTGGTATAAGAAATAAGTTCACTATTCTTCTATTTTTAAATTATTTATGCTACAAACCACACTTTGTTTTTAGTATGTACACCATCCGTAATTATTATTCTTACCCCATCAAATCCAAGACAACCATTATTTTCTAGTAAAGTCTTAAACTATCCTACTTACATCTCATACCCACATTAAATACATAAATAAATTAGAATTTAGAAAAAAAATTAACCACTGTTTAAATGATTTAAGACACTTATAAAAGGAAGTCCTTATTCTTCACATACAAAATATTTTAATATTAAATTTTACCGAATATTCTTAATCTTGTTAACTATATTAACTTTATGTGGCAGACTAGTAGCTTATATCTACAAGGTTCAATAGGATCAAGCTTTTATACAAGTTAAAGACGTATACATCTGAATAAGGCAATAGAATATGATTTTAACATATTTCAATAAAATTCCCTATTTATATTTAAGTATATTAGGCTGTCACAATTAAAAGAGTTTTTGGTTTGTTTATAGCCATAATAAGTCTTAATGAATTACTATTAGCTATCTTTAGTAATAAAATATTTTACTTTATTTTTTTTTCAATTAAAAAAATAACTAGTTAAAGCCTGTTTGGTTGAGAAAATATTTTACGTTCTTATTTTCAATTTTGCAAGTAAATATAAAGATTCCAACTTATTTAATTTTATTTTTATTCTTAATTTCAAATGAATATAAAATAGTAAAAACATAAAAATATATTTTCAATATTTGTTACACTTATCTTTAAATCCGGAAACAAAATAAACAAAATGAGAGATTTTCAGAATATTGTATTTAAAATGAAAAAAATATCGAAATAATATATACCTAGTAAGAGTTAAACAGGCTCTTAATGCTTATGAAAATTTATGCATAAGATAAGTTTATTGTATAAACATGAAATGAAAGGAATTGTCTAAGGTGTTTTTATGTTATTTTATTTTCATTTAATGTAAAATAATTTGACGAGAAGATGAGGTTTGATTAAAAATAACTAAGCATTATTTTATTTTCTTAGTACCATTGGGTCTATGAAAATAAACGAGATTTTGTTGCCCTTAGATTCTCGTCAAAATTACTTTTACTAATTTGATACAAATCCAGTTAGACATAATTGTTGATATTTAGTTTAGTGTCAAAGTTAAATTTATTTTAAATATTTTTTTCTTTTCCACATTTTAAACTTTAAACACTGACCAAACATATATAATCTTAGCACGCTTCTTAATGTGCAAAGCATAGACTTACCTATTTGTGAAGCAATTAAATAGCCTCACTCCAATGGTCACCCTCTATCAAGCCATGATGATGGTTGGGTAATGAACAATCTACACACGAACTTATTTCTTTCATACATTATTTGATTTTTAACGTGGGAGTTTCTTAACTTATACACTAATCCTTTTTAACACTTCTTCGTAAATAAAACAAAGTTGTCTCTGAGGTCAAGTTATAAGCATTTGACTTGGAATCTGCATTATTTATACAAGTTTAGGGAATTATAATTTAAATAGCCCAAATACACTCTAAAAAGTTGTTTTTTTTTTTTTACCCACTTATATATTCATGTTTAGTATTGTTGAGCATATCTAGTAAAAAAAAACAATCATTGAAGAAAATAAAAATTAACGATGGACAAAATTCATCAATAATTACAAAACTACTAAGGTAAATTAAAATTAGTGAAATTTTTTTTGTAAAACACTTATCAATAAATTTTATTTATAAATATACAAATTTATCGGTAATTATCAATGACCACACGTTCATCAATAATTATTTATTTGTAATTATTGAAAAAAAATCATTTAATAATTATTCCTCGATAAAAAATCATCCGTATATACTAATAAATTTTGACTATGAGTAAAAATCGTTAATAAGTATTACAGTATAGTTCCTTCTCATTTTTCTCCTCTTACTCGTTTTTCATCTTCTTATTTTTCTCCTCCTCATTTTCCTCCTTATTTTCCTCCTCCACCACTAACACCTTTTGTTGTTGTTATTCGTCATTCCACCACTACTACTTGTTATCATTGTTGTCTCTATCACCTTGTCATTATATCCTTTTTATTTCCTTTCTCTTCTCACCTCTCTCATATTAATGTATAAAAATACTTCATAGGATTTTGTTGGAAATTTGACGTCTAATTTAATTGACAAATTTATTAGTAGATTTTCAAAAAATAAAATTACAAATGAATTGTCAAATAATTTTCAAAAATTTAAGTATTTAACAAATTAAAAAAAAATCATTATAAACATATTTAATCATGTCTAAAGCAAAATTTTTGACACCTATATATCATCGATGAAAAAACAACAATAAAACTATTAATCTATCAATGAATTTTACCGATATAATTGTTATCGACAAAAAATCCATTTGTACTTAAAATTTTAATCAAGTGATGTATTTTGTCAACAAATTTAACCATAAAACTTTGTATAAGTAATTAAAATATAAAATTTATTAATAAAATTCACTAATAAATTTAATTTTAGGCTTTGTTCACTTTAGAAGATAGGTTTGGGAGAGAGGAAAATGAAGAGTTGTAGTGGTTTAGAGAGTGAATTGTGTGTGTGTGTGTTTTTTAAGAAATTTGAGAGTGAAGGTGAGTAAATCGATGTAAGAATTTGTAAGTGATTTGAATGATGTGATAGATATAAAATAAAATTTTAATAGATGTAAGATTACAATTTTGTTCTTATAGTTAAAATTAAAATATTATTACTATTAATATTAATATCAATTTATTATTATTATCATTATTAATTATTAATATTATTATAAATTGTTATAATTTTAAATGAAAATTTTTGGAGTAAGTGAGTAACTTTTATATATAAAAAATTAAAATAATGTTAAAAATAAACGTTTAGTTTCTTTCTCTCTCCAAAATCCTTCTTATTCCATAATCATGCTTGCATCCTTCTCTCTCGTAATGATAATGATATTTTGACCCACTTTTTTCGACTCACTTTTAACCCATCCTTCTCATCATCCTTAGATCATCATATCACATCACTTACAAAAAATCAAAATAGATAAGTGAAGAGTGATCAAAGTGCTAAGTTAAAAGTGAGTAAAAAAAAGGGTTAAATATCATTATCCTTCTCATAATTATTATTTTTTTCTCCTAATTAATTCCTCCACCATGAAATATCCCAACATATAGGGTAATTGTGTAAAATAAAAATCTACACCTTCAAATATTCTCCTTGAAGGGTGGATAAGTGAATGGTGAAATTCTGCACATCTGTCATCGCCAATCTCTACCAATAAGTGGAAGTGAACATAATGTTTCCTCGCTCTCCTATCTTCTTGCACGACAAATCTATCAAAGTCAATAGATCTTTCGTGTTGATAAAATTATGTTAGTGATTAAGTAGATTCTTTATAAAGATGTTTAAATAAGTTGTTATGTTTGAAAAGAAGAAAAAGAAGGTAGAGAAGATTTAGAATATTGCCTAAAATTAAAAGGAAAAAAATTCTTAGTACTCTAAGAATATGTTTAAAATTTGTTGTTAATATATATCAATTGTGAATCGTGATCGAGGTTGAATGGAATAACACACAATTAAAAGTTAGTTTGATGTGAGTGTGAATGTTTGATCGAATAAAAATAATAAATAGAAGTGAGAGAGAGCCTATAAAATAATAAGTATATTGTTTTCCTACAGTTATATTTAAAATATATTACATTTAGGTTTTGTTAGAGTATTGTTTATATGGTTGGATTAAGTAACCAAATTGAGGACAGAGCTCACCCAAATATCAGAGATTCACAAGGTAGGTGAAGTAAACCATCACCACCAAATTTAACATCTTTTGCATATTTCAAAATTCATCCATCATTTATTATTATATAAAATTTCATTATAATATAAAAAAATAAATTATAAATCAAATCTCAAATAAAAATAAAAATTGCAGTTCACACCATAAACTAAGATATTATAAAAAAATATAAATAAATGAAGATGAGTTATCAACTAAACTATGTTTTCAACGAAAAACATTATATAAACTTTGAATTATCTAAATATTTTAGATATTTTTAATAATATAGTCTATACACAATTTGAAATAATTCGGCATATATTATGTTCAAAATTAATTTAAAATTTATTATAAAATTAATTAGAATTAAATATGTTTTTATTTTTTAATTTTTAATGAAAATTTAATTTAATTTTTATTAAAATCTTTACACTAATTTAATCTTTTATCTTTATGCATAATTTATTTTTTTTAAATTAATTTTTGTTAAATTAATTTAACGTTTTTTTATCTGAATGATGTAAATAAAATAAAATAATACAATAAACATATATAAAATGACAAATAAATTTAATTTTAAAGTTAAGAAATTAAATTAATTTAAAAGTTATAAAAGAAATAATTTCAATTCTCACGTGACAAAGTAACTAAAAGATATTTAATCCAAATTTTATCCGTGATAATTCTCTTCGCAGTTCATCATGTATCCTTCCATCTAACTTGTACAAATCGCTACTACTTTACAGAAAATCTGGAGAGTTGCGAATCGAACGAAAGGAATTAGTTAGCGAAAGTGGAATGCGATTCCCTCTTATTTCCCGCGCCCCCGTTCCTTTTCTTTCTACTGCCTTCTTTAAGTTCAAATCTGCATCTTCTTGCACTAGGGTTTGTCACATGGCCGCTTCACCTTCCGACGATGCGGTTCGCAATGACACTCCTTCTGCTTCCTCCGTCATTGACTTCCTCTCCATCTGTCAACGCCTCAAGGTGCTTATTTCTAACGAGCTTTCTATTTTGTAATGTAGTACTTCGTTTTTCAGAAGTACCGGAGAAATTATCCAGATAACCGCCGATTAATTTCGCTTACTAAAACTGTCAGAACTAGTTAACCTTAGATTAATTTCAGAATGAAATTTGTTTGTATTGTTTGACTTTAAGTGACTTCAATAAAAGCTAGATTTCACTTGTTCCGTTTCGTTTCGTATTTTGTGCTTTGCCTGCTTTTAATTTGTAGTGCTTAACTTGTTTGAGTTCTGTGTGGTATGTGAAACAGACAACAAAGAGAACAGGGTGGTTACGAAAAGATGTTAAGAATCCAGAATCTATTGCTGATCACATGTATCGAATGGGCTTGATGGCGTTAATTGCACCAGATGTTTCCGGTTTTGACCGAAACAAGTAAATTCACGTTCCTTTTACCTTAGATGATTATACGATTCTTAATGACTTTATTTTTGTAATAAACTTGGAAAGAATATGAAGGGAGGTAGGTTTTCTGAAATTTGTTTGTGTTTGTTTATTTCAGGTGCATTAAATTGGCTATTGTTCATGACATTGCAGAAGGTATGCTAATCTGCCACTTGCTTTCACATAATTGTCTGTGCCTGGTTATAGTGGTTCTGCATGCCTTAAGTATTGTTTACGAATAATGATATAATATTGTGGACAATTTAGGCTAACTTCTGCTAGAAATGTAAATAAACTTGAAACAGTAGACGAGATTGAGTGGAATACAAGGGAAAGTTTAGGTTTGAATTTTGAAATAGATTCGTTACACAATATATAGTGTGTTCTAGATGGAAATCCTAACTGCAACAAGTTATGTTATGATGCCAAGCGATTAGTGATTTAGAAACTAATATACATTCATGCGCATGCATTTCTGCCCTCTATTTTACTGTTTCCATGTTTCACTCCATGAGAACTTGATAAATGCCAAAACCACTAGAAGTCCACCTTTGTAAATCCGTTTTACTTAGTGTTAGTTGATGCATGCAAATTCACAATGCTTTCATAACCCCTACATCGAGTTTACTACGGAGGCATAATTTGGGTTTTCAAGTTATTAGAAGCTTTAATATAAGTGTTTTACAATAATATTATATTTCTCATGCCTTCTCTTCAGAGCTCAGGTCTGCAGTTTCATTTGTTCACTTTGGTGCTTTGTTTAACAGCAATTGTTGGAGACATAACGCCAATGGATGGGGTGTCTAAACAAGAAAAGAGTCATCTCGAACAAACAGCATTAGATCATATGTGTAAAGTACTTGGAGGAGGATCTGCAGGTATTTTTCAGTCTGTAGTCTGTACATGACTTTGTTAATGTGAGGATGGAGAAAACTCACACCCCTTGGTTTTTAATTGAATTTTCATATTGAAGCGACGGAAATAACTGAGTTGTGGATGGAGTATGAATCAAATACTTCTCTAGAAGCTAAATTCGTCAAGGACCTTGACAAGGTTGGTGGCTGTTTTGCTAGTGTCTTTCAGTGAGACATAGGTTATAACTTTTGACTTGTGTGTAATTTGGTGCGTATATGATCAAGAGGTCCTCATGAGGGGTATATATAGAGTGAAGAGAGAAATTGGGGGAATGGGAAAGGGCTGTTCCATTTGGGGGGGTATTGAACTTATCCTGAGAACTTGCCATGTCCCATCCAAGTGAGCTTTGCTTAGGATTACTTTTTTATTCATTTTAATGAGATATTGTGATTCATGAATTATGTTCATTGAATGGGGAAAGATGGTATAATATGTGTAATGCTGTTCCTCTATTGGATTTATTGTCAGGCAGATGATTTTAATTTATTTAAAATTATTGTCACTTTTTTGTCTGAATGCCTTTGGGTCTCGCCAAATTCACAACTAGTTATCCTGATTCTCTAAATTCTGTTCTATACAGGTTGAGATGATACTCCAAGCTTTGGAATACGAAGATGGTGAGACAATTTTTTGAATTTTATTTTTCTTCACATCTTTTCACTTTGTGATGATTATATTCAGGCCTTTTTAAATCATCTGGATAGTTTGGCAATTCTTATAATAAATATCTACAGAGTAATCTATATATGTTCAAGGAATTTGTTTAAGTGAAATGATGTTGAGTTTTGGGCACATGGTTTTCCTGGACTGAGTGGATCACCTCAATAATTAAGACAAGCTTGTTGGAGAGGCACGTATACTTATGAGTTTTATCATGCTCGCCAACAAATGAGCAACTATATCTAATATTTTGGCTAGAATTTTTCAGAATTTGTTGTCTATAGGATATCATTAATGATATGTTATATTAAAATAAGAATGATGAGGGCCAACAACTATTTAACTGCGCATTCATATATTTTTTATACAAATGTTTCTAATCATTAATTTTATGCAATGTTGGTCCTTGTTCATAGAATTTAAAAAATAATAGCCTTATATGTTTCTTCTTCCGTTAGATTGAATAGAATATCCTTTACTATGTACTTATATGATGGATTGACTTCTCAGTTGTAATGATATTGTCGGGAATTATACAGGTTGCTTCCTACTAGTTTTTAATTCTAGTACATGTTGCATTTAGAGTTAAAACTTTATATTAGTAAACATTGAAATGAAGGGGTGTTTTGGTTATTTCTTTCAGTGTTATAACCCTCATGGTTTAGATCTTCTGAAATTTTCTTCCTTGACTTTTTGCAGAGCAGGGAAAAGATTTGGAAGAATTCTTCCGGTCAACTGCTGGTATGAATTTTTTCAAAGTGTGGTTTATTACTTTGTATTCAGAAATTGAATGAATGAGGCTAGATATTTTGGTATTTGTGAATAAGAAGAAATCCCACATTTATGATTTTCTCTTACCTGCTCCTTTTTGTGTGTGGAACAATGATGTTAAGCCTCAGCAGTAACTGCTTGCTAACATGATATTGAATGTCATATATAACATCTCAAAATCGACATTTCTAAATCGCTTACTTGATTTGTGAGTTTATCCCATGACTTTGATATGCTGCATATTTTTGTTCACTTGGTAAGGAGTTGATCTTGGATTGGAGGACGTTGGATGGATTTTTCACTTGTTTACGAAGTATCCATTTCTGCTTTTTATGGTTAGATAATGTGTTGGGAAAACTTTACCCTTGTGCAGGGAAGTTCCAGACTGAAACTGGCAAAGCTTGGGCATCAGAGATAGTATCGAGAAGGAAGAATAAATTCTCCATTACGGATCGCCCTTTCAATAATGGGAAAGGATAGATAGGAGGTTGTATTTGGTTTGTTATGTGAGTCTTGTGTTCTTTTGTTCACTTGGCAAGAAAGGTAACAGGGGTTAGAGGTATGCATGAACTGCAGACCAGTGGTGCATGAAGCTGAGTCTGAGACCACCTAATAAGTTGAAGCTGTGCATGAAGCAGCAAATGGTTAATTTCCCTAGGAAATTTAGTGTGTCGCATAATCAACTTTGTTCAACTGTGTCTAACTTTCATTAGTTCTGATTACAAACAGTGGATCTATAGCTAATGTTCTTTAAAAAGATAGACTCATTGGACACATCATATAGCTTGCGTTGGAGAAGTTTGGAACTAGCGAAAAGCACCTTATGGCGTAGGACAAGTCACGCTACTGGCGACTTTATGGTTTAGGAAACGAATATACAATGAGGAAGCTAGAACTTTCAAAGTGGGTCGGAACCCGTGAGTCAACCGGCCCACCACGGGTTCGGACCGGGTTGGGTTAAATTTTTTTATAAATTTTAATATGGATTGATTTTTGACTCGGTTCACTTAGAACTCGGTTCACCTGGGTTGAACTCATTGTGAGTCAGGTTGGCACATCAACCTGCAAATAAAGAGTTACACAAGTGTTTTTGGTTAAATTGAGTTTTGCATTTGGGTCATGTTAGGTTATTTTTTTAGTCAATATATAGATAATTTGGTATTTATTTATTTATTTTAGTTTGTATTTGGATTAAAAATTAGTTTTTTAATTAAGTGAGCTAACTTTTAACCCACCAATCCGTGGTGGGCTGAGTCAGGTTCGGATTTTTTGGCTCACTAATAAGTGAGTCGGGTTGGGTTGGCTCATTAAGTGATTAATTCATGGTGGGTCGAGTCTGGTTGGACTGGGTTACCGGTTTTGTTAGCTCTAGAGGAAGCCCTAGCAGTTATTTTAGGACAGTGATATTTTGATAACTAAAATTTAACAACTTTTTCTTATGAATTGAGGTAGTATCTTCTGCATGATTTTAGAATATAGAGGAGTGAGAAAATGAAAAAATAAAAAGCTATTTAAAAGATTCCATCTAATATTATAAAATAAAGTTTTCAAAATATAATTATTAAAAAGTTATTTTTATCATATATATATATATATATATATATATATATATATATATATATATATATATAATATAAAGTCAACTGATTTTAAGTGAATATTTTTAAAATGTAAATTTAGGTAGAATGCTAATGTTTATTGTAGATGGAGACTACTAAATTTATTTTACTTTTAATTTATAAAATGCAAAATAATTAATTTAATAATCGTCTTACAGCATACTATTTTTTGTTTCTTATTACGTTATTAATTTAGTAGACAACCTTATATTATAAATCATTGATTTAAAAAGTGAGGTCCTATTTCTTAAAGGTTTTATTCGGTATTTCTTGAAAATTAGTTAACCAAATAAACTTTAACTATTTATCGATTAGACTTATAAACATTTGTTTGTCGATCTAAAATACAGTCTCTTAACTTAATATTTCGTAATTAATAAAAATTAATATATAAACTATTTGCATCGGTTTCATAAATATATTCATGATATTGAATTCTCTTTTGATTCGAAGTTCAATAAAAAATCCATGCATCTTTTTTCAATAGTTATATTTTTGTATTTTTATAGAAATGGAATTGTGACAAATATGGCAGAAAGAAATAAAGATGAAGATATATTTAATTTGAATTGTTTTACGTAACAATCCAAATTTCTTCTAATATATATATTGATTAAGTTCTTACTAATCATAATGACTTTGTGATATTAATAATCGGAGATCAAACTAATATATATTAGACCACATTGTATTTTAAAATACATTCAAAATAAACTCATAAATACAAAACATAAAATATGAACTTAATATTTCTTTTGTTAAATGGATAATCTAAGATATTTCTATACTAATCCTTTAGCTTCTCATTCCAGTTTATGTGCTACTGTCACCTTCAGCTCCTAACACATCTTCCGTGTATAAAAATATAGCATCATCGCGTTAGGAAGAAAACAAGAGACACGCAATTGCAAGGGTAAACTAATGTATAAAAAATGATGAGCAATCATATACAAAAATATAGTAACATATCAAACTAATTATGAATAATATCGAAGTATATTTGATATAAAATAAGCTTTTGAATCATCTTATCTTGTTTCTCCATATATTACTACACAAATACTCACTCAATGGCTATAATTTTTAAAGACCAACATAAAAACACAAACAATGCATTTAAAAGAATAAGCTTAATATGAAAAAAATAATAACTTATAATAAAGATTATCAAAACAAATCTTTGCTAGAAATCAATCCTTAACTTAGTCTTTCTTTATTTTTCCCTTTATACAACTCCATTACTTAATTCCAATAACCCATTCAACAATACATTTCATTACATGAATCAGCAAAAAATGTAATTAGTTCACATTCATCAATTCAATTAACATGTATTAGTCCACATGACTAAGCCCAATGGCTCAAACAAACATAATTCCAAAGAGAATCAACAACAAAATAAATATAGACTATGCTTCTGGAAGACTAGTGTATAAGATAGACTCATGAGATTCTGCACATGTCATACTTACCACAATCTCATTCTTTTTTACAACTTGTTATCAAATGGAACTCACTTATCTCATCCAATCATGATAGAGTTAACATTGCTAGCTTCCTGAGTATGCCAAGTAAAGCTTCCTTCGACTTTCACCACCTAAGTATTTACCTCCCTGAGTATGCCAAGTCAAGATAGTCTCATATAAATTCTCTTCGATACACTTTGACTAACCCTATACTAGTAACTCCTCGTTGGAAATAACTAATCTAAACTATTATATCACAACCAAAACTTCTCAACCAAACATTCATCAACAGACAACTCAATCCAATCATCATTTCAAATCAAGGTATGAAAGCATCATTATAGATTTCTCTAACATAAAATCTTCAAATTCTAAACATTTATTGAAAATCATGCGCGTGCAATCAATTATGCTCGACATGTAATCAATTACCAAAGAAGATAACATATGTATCCATGTTCCTAATTAACTTATCAATCAAACAAAATTTCAAAGTCACAGATTCTTACTATGCAACTCAAATCAAACAATGCCAAAATAAATTCATAAATTTCTCAACAATAGATACTCAATAAACTTCATATTCCTTAATAATTCAATTTCTCATATCTTTATATACCAATTTCTCTATGCTTCTACTCTCTTTAAGCCTTACCCTTCATATAACAATAAAGTCATAAGTATAATCACCTCACCGCATCAGAGACATAAACCATCAAACTCAAAGAAATCACTTAGTCATGCAATTATAAAAATCACATTCAATTAATAAAGTTTCTACTTATATAACTTTTACATTACTACTTTCATACCAATTTCATAATGTAATAGCACTGGTAGTTTCACCCCACTTAGGAACTTCACAATACAAACCCAAAAATCCCTTCCTCTCACAAATTCTAAACTTTCTCTAGTCCAAGGAAAATATTACCACTACAGATATTATGCATTAAACTTATACTTCTCTTAAGAAGTTCTATTTTTTTTTTCAACAACATTCAATCAAAACAATCATACCATCAATTAATATCTTTCCAAAAATAAAATAGATTATAAAAGAATGAAAATAACTTCACTGTTTATCTAACTCCGCTCCCCTGACCTAAACAACATGACACATGAAAAATCACTATCTACGATATCAAAGCCCGACCAAGGATGAAGGCTAATTTTTTAGGATCATGAATAGATAAGAATTTATTAAGAACGAAAGATGTGGAATGAAATTAATCGTAGGCTTGCATGCAAGGGAACACATATTGCTTTCAGAGAATGAGTAGAAATTTCAAACTCACCACTAAAAAAATTTGACTGAGGGTTTTAATAGGGTTCTTCGCGTATATTACTCTAATAGTGTTGATTCTTCTAAAAGGATGGAAACTGATTCAAAATTTTAGAAGAGAAAATAAAGTTTTTGGAAGATCTAAATTTATAGAGAAGAAAAGAGTTTTATGAAAAAACTGAATCTTTTGGATGTCACATTTGACATATCAGAAATACAAAATGTAAGAAAGTAAATTAGAAAAAGTAAATTACCAAAGATAAAAAAAAAATTGATGAAAAAAATATACAAAAGTAATGATCCAACTTGTAGCAATAATCATTATATTTGTCATTATCCTATTCACGACGTTTTTAGAGTGTTTAACTTGTAAATATAATTTGTGTCACATTTTTTACATAAACAACTTATTTAAATGTTTTCTCCTTTTTCTCTGAAGTTAAGCTAAACTAAAACAAAACAAAATTACATAAGTCGCCTTCATTGTTTAAAAATCGTCCCCTCTACATCAGTTATGACTACTAAGCCATGCTTATAGTGGTTACGTCGTAAATGTCTTTTCGATCTCGCACAATTTACCTTTAGATCTGTATAGTGAACGTCTTTCTCAATTTGATTTTTAGTACTAGACCATTCTTCAATCTCCATTCCTATGCTAGCTTTATCTATCTCATTTATTTCGACTTTTGTCTTTTGATTCTCTGTGTAACCATTCTTAATATTGTGCTCAATATCTTCATTGTTTCATGTGGTTATTCTCGATTTCAATCTCCCGACTTATTTCTTAAATTTTGTTTCTTAACTAAAGTTTTTAGTACTATTAACTTTTTATTTATCAAAAGAGATATCACATACACATTGTTTATAATTAGGTGAAAAGAATTTCCTCCACTCATTTTAAACTATCTTTATTTTTTATTTATATTTATTTTTAATTATGTATTCATTTCATATTAAAAACAACTTCACACTATAACTTAAATTGTTTGTCAAATATAAATATAGTTTATATATTTAATTTTTAAACACAGTAGAATTTTTAATGTTAGAATCTACGTTAATTTTAAAGTAGAATTATAATTATAATTATAAACAAACAAATAATTACTGATCCTGCTAAAATATTAGTTATATTATGATTTGTCAGTTTTTTTCCTTTATTTTTCTTTTCTCCGTTGTGCGTAATATCATTATTCTTTTTTTTTTTCTTGTCTTTTTAATTAATTTTTGGTGGCAGGAAAAAGGTCATCTACAATTACACAGACACTAAATAAAATCTAAATCGATATTAATTTTGACACTTTGATATGAAAGATAAAAACATAAATGAACGGCGAGATGTTTAAACCGGACACTTGAGTTTCTAGGAACCGGAGAGGATCAATGGTGGTTGTATAAAAACTAAAATTCGTTGGGAATGGGCGCGTAAAAGCAAGGGTACGATTCTTCGCAGTTTGTGGCCATACACATTCACATTCACATACACATACTTTTCCCAATACGGATACAAAATCTCCTTTTTCTTCCTCGATCTTGATTCAACCCTGCACAATCAAATGGCCTCTCTTCGTATTCGTACCCGTCTCCCTCTCTGTTTCTCCATACACGTACGTATGACGCTACACTACTCTCATTCATTTTCCTTCAACCACACTCATTCATTCTTCTCTTTCATTCTTCACAGGGGACGCTGCTTTCACGTTCTCCACTCCACCAAGGTCTTTTCCCTGTCATCACTTTTTTTCTTCACTTTTACCTAGTAGTAGTTGTTATGCCTTTTACCTGTTTGTGTTTTTTATTCTGTAATAGTAGAAATAGAAAAAAAATGAATAACGAATCGCGCTTAACGACTGCGTCACAAACCGTTTTGCTGAGACGTGTATAATTCAGGGTTTTCGGGAAGCTCCCGAAGCTACAGCGTCGTTGAATCTTCGCAACATTGTTTACTGAAGTCCGATGAGGAAGAGATATCCGCGCTCCGTCGCGAATTCGAAGCCGTCAAACAGAGTTTTCTCTCTATTCCTGATGCGCTCAGAAGAATGCCCAAAATGAATCCTAAAGGTTTGTTGCTTTAATATTTCTTTTCGGAATTATGTTGATAGTTTTTATTTTATATTTTTTATTTATTTTTAATCTTATGTTATTTGATTAGGCACATATGTGAATAGGAACTTGAGATTGGATAAATTGCAAGTTTATGGGTTCGACTATGATTACACTTTGGCGCATTACTCGTCGCATTTGCAGACTTTGATATATGACCTTGCCAAGGAGTATTTGGTTGGTGAGGTTAGCTCTGACAACCGCTCTGGCTGTGTGTTTTCATGGCTGTGGTTCCTTTGCTTACTCGTCTTGTTGCTTCTTTCAGCTTAGGTATCCGGAGGTTTGCTTGAGTTTTAAATATGATCCAACTTTCCCCATTAGAGGCCTATACTATGATAAGGTAAAAGGGTGCCTCATGAAGCTGGATTTCTTTGGTTCGATTGAGCTGGATGAATGCTTCTATGGTAGACGGAAGGTATTTGGAGCTCCTTGTTTTGTTTCATTGGCAGTTGAATGCACCTCTTTATAACTTACTTGGTTTTAAACTCTATGAAGTGTTTCCATGGTTCTGAAAATTCACACACAGTTGGCACTTTGAGTTTTATTTTATAGATTGCACGAGTTCAGATTAAATGGTAGTTCTATTTGACAAACGTCAGTTAGCATGGTTTGTCTGTTTTTACATAAATTAAAATAGCGCCAGTAACAGTTTTTTTTTTTTTTTTTTTGTCGATTTCTTTCTATTGAATAATTTTACAGCTAGATCAAAGGGAAATACATGACATATATGGCACTCGGCATATTGGTCGTGATCAAGCTCGATCACTTGTTGGTTTGATGGATTTCTTCTGCTTTAGTGAGGTTAGTTCCTTGTTATACTGTTAATAAATAATAACTTTTGCTTTTGTATTGTGTAATATTAGAGCTTTACCTAAGTGAACTATCATGCTGTGAGGTTTGTACTCTTATTCATATGTCAAAGAAGATTATCATTATTCCGTGTATGCATGTCATAAAATTGGGCACAAATAATTGACTGCCATCCAGAATGGCCATACTGTAGTATCTTTCTGTGTTTAATTTGAGCCACTACAACATATGAAGCAGTCATAGGATGTAGGGAAAAACTAAATCTTGTACGAAAAAAAGTTACTTCCTACCGGGGCACAATTTTTAAATATTTGTATGGTGATTAGATATTTTTTATTTTTGAAAAACAAAAGGAAAAACCCAAAAAAATAGTTTTGGTGCTTAGTTGCTTTTCCAATAAGCTAATATCAAAGCAGAAGTACCGTTTTCAAAAGTTTATCAAATTGCACGCACCCTTAATGAGACTTGACCAAGTATATTCAATCCTAATTGCGCTTTCTTCTTTAATTGATCATTTATTATTATGTTGTTCACTGTTGCACTCAAAGTGATAGATAGAGACCTTCTTAGACTCTTGTGGGGTTGGATCTTCCATTCAAGCTTCAAGACTTTAGAGAACCTTCTTGGATGTAAGAATTTGCACCAGTTGGGAATCTTCGTGAGTTATTGAAGGTTTTCTTGGTTGGACATGGTTTGGCTGGATTCTTGATGGTTCAAGGAGAGGTTGCTGTCGGCTATGTTGAATTTCTTGATTGGTACTTAGAGGTAAGGACAATCATAGGTTGTGGAAGCTATTGGGAGAGGTTAGGATAATGTTTCTTGAATACTTGAAGGATTCTTGGATTCTAACTTGCTTTGATATTTCGGCCAAGCAACAAAAGCATAAGGTGAAAATTATTTTAATTATGAAAGTATGATGTTGGTAATCTAAGGAGGCCGAGAAGATTGAGTTTAGTTTAGGAGGAAAAAAGTTCTTTAAAGACAAAGTAGGCTTTGATTCTTTATGAGGTTTGGCCTTGAGGTTTGGTTTGTTAGGTGATGTTCTTGGTTGCAAGAATGATGAATTTTGATGGCTAAAGGAGGAGGTGTGCACAAGCTCAAAAGAGCAAGAGCAGAAGGAAACCAAGAATGGTTAGGAGAAAAGAGGAAAGAACAAGACTAAACAAAAACGTTTACCTTGTAAAAAAAACGATTTCTTAGTACGTGGGTTCATAACTCAACTTCACAACATTGGCGTGTGTATATATATATATATATATATATATATATATATATATATATATATATATATATATATATTATATCTATATATCTAA
>Ga0214542_1005879_pt1 | contig 22932 bp, 15 predicted proteins | sample CNSS1metaG_FD_160096 | JGI IMG/M metagenome (GOLD analysis project Ga0214542, IMG submission 160096) | Root nodule microbial communities from cowpea collected in UCLA plant growth center, Los Angeles, California, USA - CNSS1 | ecosystem: Host-associated > Plants > Roots > Nodule | place: USA...
GCAAAAGAATTTTCTCTATTTTGTGATAAGGATAGTGTGAGTTGATATCATATGCTTCTCTTTTTGTTGATCAGGCTAGCCTTGCTTCTCTTTGCTGTTTTGATAGTTTTTCTTTCCATGAGGACATAGCGCAAGCCCACATCCAAGATTGGCTTGCCCGGATCGACAACTAAGACAGGCAGGGTCATGCCGACCAATAGCCCAAACGGGCAGGCCCGTACTCATGGTTGAGATAGGCTAGGCCGATCCCACGACCATGATGAGTTTGGGCACTCTAACGGTCGAGAAAAACAGGGTTGGTCCAACAGTTGAGACGTGTTGGTCGGGCTGACGATTGAGACAAGTTAGGTCAGGCTAACGGGCTAGACGGGCCAAGCTGACAGACAAGACAAGCTTGACCAAGCCGACGATTGAAAAGAGTGGGGCAAGCCCAGGCCAATGGTAGAAACAGGCAAGACAGGCCAACTAGTGTTGGCCTAGGCTAACGGTAAAGACGGGCTGACCTAAGCCAACAACCAAGAAGGGTTGGACTGGGACGATGACCCAGACGGGACGATTGGGATAGGCTGGGCCAATGGGTGAGACTTGTCGGGTCACGGTTGCTTGGGCTGATGGTAGAGACGGGTCAGACAAGGCCAATAATCGAGATAGGTCAGGCCTGGTCGAAGGTCGAGACAAGTTGGGTCGACGGTCGAGACGAGCGTATGGTCGAGATGAGCAAACCCTTGTCGACGGTCGAGACAAGCTAACTGAGCGATCAGGCAATTGATCTCGAGTCGATGGTAGAGACGAGTCGGCTTGGATCAACGGTAGAGACGAGCTTAGCTTGGACCAACGATAGAGACATGTTGGCTCGGACCTACGACCTAGCCAACCCGGACTGACCGATGTCGAGACGGACCGACCGATGTCGACGGGCGAGATGACTCTACTTGGGCCGATGGCTTAGGCTGGTCAGGTCTAGTCGATGACCGAGATGGCGCATTATGGGTCGACAACTTAAATGACCCAACCTGGGCAGACAATTGAGATGGCGTGATTGGTCCCACAACTTAGACGAGCCAACCTAGGTCGATTGTCCATGTGGGTGGGCCAAGGCTATTTAAATGGTCAATATTTACGTATGATATGTAAACTCCAGACATAAAAACCTTTTTCTGTATGTGGTACTTATAAGTCAGACGTAAATTTATTTTAAAAAATTCAGGAGTGAAAAGGTCTTCTCACATTCTTCTCTGTGTGACCTTCATTTCCACTAATGAAATCTCCTCCACGACCTTCACCATTATCAACAATGAGAGGAACCTCCAAATCATCCATAGATGCACTAACACCACCTCTTTGAGCATTTTAATCTTCTCTAACTTCAGCTGAGATGTCTTCATCTGAAGCATCCAAACTTGAATTTACTTTTTCTAACATCCTTCTTCTTGTATTTTTATTATTCCAATACAAAAAATAATTTTCTTATGATAGTTATAATTCTTGTAGGAATTTGTGCATTCACAAGAGCTCTTTACCAACTTCTATAACAATAATATACTTTGTTAAGACAAAGCAATATACTTTTGTAGTTTGGATTGTCATGACATTCCTCTCCCTATTATCACAAAACTATAAGTACTTCTTGAAACTTATATCACCAATCATGTATACATCTATGTAATAATTCAAAAACAACTTACCACTTTTAAGCTTTGAGATACTTAAGTATCGATTTTACAGCTTGTCAATGTTCTTTTCTAGGCTTTGCAAGCAAATGATTAACGACAACATGAGCAATGTGGGCTCTTGTACACATCATATATTACATTAAACTAATGATTGGAAATAACTATAGAATCATCTACATTTATTTCTCTTTCACACTTGTATAACATTAATTTAAGCTCAATTTAAAGTGACTTACAAGTGTAGTACTAAAAGGCTTATTTTTTTCCATTCTTTTTGTCATGAATAACTTTCATGCCAATTCTTTGTTTTGCGGAGACTCAAATTATTCATTGCAAATGACTCGTTTAACTTCTTTAGAGACATTGAATCTTACTCGTGTCATGACCAATAATTAATATGTTATCACCATAGAATAAGAAAATCATAATTTTTTCATAAAAAATTTTCTTCACAAAAATACAATGATTAGAAAAAGTTTTGTCATACTCATAATCCAACATGAAAATAAAATTTTATATGCTTAATTACTGATGATTTAGTTTCCTAATTTGTTGGTTTGGTTCATTTTGGTTTCCTTATTATTTTTTTGGTTAATTTGGTCTTCTAATTTTTTTCAAAAAGATTCAATTTGGTCATTTTCGTTAAATTGACATTAACACGGTGTCCATACATGTCACATGTCATTTTATGAACTTTATTTATTGTACTTTTTAATTTTTTAATTTTATTAAAAAAATAAATTGTGTCACGTCATGATTGTGTCAAATGTCAATTCAAGACTTTTTTTATTTTTTATTTAAAAAAACAAAATTGTTACATGTCACGCTAACTATTATCATTCTAAAAGTAGTTCATCTATTTCAAATTTTGATTCAATTTAATCCTTCTATATTTTAAAATGATTCAATTTTATTCTATTCTAAATCAATAATTAAGTTAATTACAATGTGACTGCGAAGAAAGCTTATTTTCATTTCACTAATTCAAAAGTGCGAGGTTCCGTACGTTTAAGTGGTTCACACTTATATTTAGGAACGTAAATTGTTTGGTTCGTGTTCAATGACATGAGTAAACATTAAATAACTACAATAACACCTCTTATCCAAAATCATAAAGAAATGTATATTAAGTTTAGGATTTAGGATTTTACTAAATATTTTTATATCAAATAGATAAATTAACAAGTAAATGTATATTAGGATTAATTTGTGCTTACAATAAAATGTAAATAACAAAACAATTAAAGATGCACCGAGCACCATTTTGTACATAGTAAGTTGCAGCTTTAAAATTGATTTTTTTCTTAAGATTAATGGTATTCTCTACACTTCATATATGAGATACTTTTGCTCTAAATTAATCCAATTGCTTTCTTCTTCTTCTCTCTTCTTTCGTGTCTCTACAAAGACATCAAAAACTGTTTTAATAAAAGTTGTTATATGTCTATTTTCTCAAGATCAATATTGTTTCGATTCCGATCAAGTTTATCTGACAGTTATGGTTTCCGAAGTATTGTCCGTTTTGGAACGTTTGAGCTTCATGACGTTTTTGTTCTTAAAAGACGCCTCAAAGGGTGGAGGAATGTAGGAATATTTAAATTTCGTTTGACCTCGACTCTTAAGGGATGTGAGACTTATTGAGTGTACCAGAACAAATGCCAAATTATAAATAGTTTCTTCTCTTAATTATCAATTTATTGTAAAAGAAATAATCATGATAAAATTTATCATATATTTTTTATATACTTATATAGACTAATATAAATTTTTATTATTATTAATTTTGGCCTATTGACCTTTCGTACAAGTAATTATAAGCATTAAGTAGATATAATGCTGTTCATCTTGTAGAGTATGGAATAATTAATATGATAAGTTTTTTTTTTTCTACAAATAGCTTGCTACATTGGTTTGTTATAAATAGATGATAGAGTTTTCAAAAAGATAAAATTACATAATCATTTATCTCACATCTTTCACCAAGTGAACACATATTATTTATTAAAAAGAAATACAAAATCAATTTATATTACCAATTTTTCAAGATTTGTAAATAATCTTTAGGTCAGTTTTTATACAACTTAATTAATTGATTTCATTATTAAAATATATTTCTTATTATTTTATATGAAAAACGGTAAAACTGAACAAATTTATTGAAGGGTTGATTTCTTCTTCTTCTTCTTCTAATAAATGCTCAAGCGATAAATAAAGAGCAGAAATATTTACGGAATTTACATATAAAATTGCAAATAATTTTATTTCAAACAATAAAAATAAGAAAATGCAATGAAAAAAATTTAAGAAAAAAATAATGTTTTAAATGATAAAGACTTGAATAATTCATGGATGATAGACCGAGTATATAATTTTCTTGTAAAAAATGTAATTATTTGTTAAAAAATTGTTTACATTAGTTGTTGTCAACCATAGATGTTCTGAATTTTCTAACTAGCTTCGATGAATATTTTATGTGTTTTGGTGGATATATTTATCACTCAATAATTTTTAATTCATTCAAATATAACTATCATTAATAAGAGTAAATAGTGATTTTAGTCTTTTTGTTATATTAGTATATGAAGTTTGGAAGAGAAAAAAAATCATATAAGGTCTTTGATATTTTTAGTTTAATTAATATAAGTTCCTAAAGTTAACCTATTTTTAATATTATACTCCTTGCTTAATTGTAAGTCATTAATATTTTTTATTTTAATCCCAAATTTTTTAGAGTTTAAACTTAGTTCCTAAGGCACTTATTTAAATTTTCCTTATTTTCAAGGATTAATGCGATAAATTTAAGGGTTTAATTCATTTAATAAGAGTTACACGTGTTCACTAGAAAACAAAGTTTCTTATTAGAAACCTAACTTATTTAAATCGAATAAAGCATGGTTGAATATCATATCTAACAAAATAAATAAATAAATAAGCATTAAATCATTTTATAATGATAAAACATATTAAAAAGTTTTTTTTTATTTTCTTATTTAATGTTGACGACTTAATTTTTCATTAATATTACTTCCATATTAATTTTTCATTAATATTACTTTCATTAAGAGTAAAACTTTTTTTCTCATACTGTTTAGGATAATCAAATTTAAGCACAAAAATTAAATAACAATTTGAATTTTGATGATGGAGTATACCTTCAATTCAAATATGTATCCAATAATATTAAAAAATAACTCTCTTAATCATTTAATATTTTTTTTTTAATTTAGCATCATCGAACAAATTATAATTACGTAATTTTTAAATAAATTATTTTAATATTCATATTTATTTTATTTTTCATATCAATTTCAGTTTAACAACATCTTTAAGAAGTACTTTAAAATATTACAATAAATCTAAAAAAAAAATACTATATATATAATATACTAAAAAATTTTAAAAAAATTATATATAGGTTAAATTACTCTTTTAATCCTTTTATTTGTTAAGAAATGTCAAATTGGTCTTCAAGTTTTTTTTGTCTCAATTTGGTCTTAGTTTTTTTAAAAATGATTCAATTTGGTCATTGCTGTCAATTTTGACCAAACTGTGCTAAAGTCAATGTCACATGTTAATTTGTAGTTTTTTTGAATTTTTTTTAAATGTTTTGTACACATGTTACTTCATAGTTATACTACGTGTCAAGATTATTCAATTTGGTTCCTATTTTTTTTAGTTTCAATTTAGTCTCATTCTTTGTAAAAATGAACAATATTGTCCCTCTTTAAATTGAGACTCTATTTAATTTTTGGATAAATTTTATAGTTATATTCTTATTAAAATTAACATTTTTATTAAATATTTATAGAAATACTTTTAAATTAGTTGTATACGAAACTTTAAACTTTGGTTTAATTCCTAAAGTTATGTGTGACAAGTTATTTGATTTTTAATCTTCTATAAATTTGTAGTCTATGATAAACTTGATATCTTTATATATGATGACAAAAATGGTTAATTATTGAAATTAGGTTTGGAGTTTAACTTTGTTTAATAATAAAACTAAACACAAAAAGTTTGTTTAAAAGAATTTTATAAAAATATTTAATAAAAATATTAATTTTAGTAAGAATATAACTATAAGTAAGATGTATTTAAAAAGTAAATTGAATCTCAATTTAAAGAGAGTAAATATTGTTCATTTTTACAAAAAAATGGGATTAAATTGAAATTAAAAATAAATATAGGGACCAAATTGAATATTTTGACACGTGACACGACTTTGAAGTGATATGTATAAAAAAAATTCTCAAAAAAATCATAAATTGACACGTAACATTAACTTTAACACCATTTAGTCAAACTAACGATAATGACCAGATTGAATCATATTTAAAAAAAAATAGGACCAAATTGAAATAAAAAAAAACTTGAGACCAATTTGACACCGTTTAACAAATAGAATGACAAAAAAATAATTTAAGCTAATTTATATGTGGGAAATGAATTAGGGACAAGTCCCCTCACTCAACCAAACCTCCCCCACACAACTAAACCTCTTCCCACACAACTAGTTAATTAAGATATTTTTTGTTAGATCAATGATATTTTGACAATTTTCTCTTACAAACTAAGATGACATCTTTTAAATAATTTTAGAATATAAAAAAATAAAAAAATAAAGAAATAGAAATGATCCAAAAAAATATCACCTCAAATTATAAAAAAAAGATTGTTAAAAAATCATTTTTCTATTCTAATTATATATGAAGAAAAAAAAAAACGTGGTGAGAAACCTTTACATCCTATCAGAAAAAAATAGCATTTCACATTCCCGATTTTCTCCCTGATAATTTCCTCCATAAATGGTTCTAAATAATGGGAGTAAAAGCCAAGATCCCATAACCAACACACTCACAGAGCTTCTAAGAATTTCAATGGCAGAAGTGAGGAACAAGAAAGTGGTTCTGAGAGACTATGTGGTCGGTTTTCCTAAGGAATCCGACATGAAAACTGTTGAAGGAAGCATCAGATTGAAGGTTCCAGAAGGTTCCAATGATGTTCTTCTCAAAAATCTGTACCTCTCTTGTGACCCTTACATGAGAATCCTGATGAACAAGGTTGAAAGCATAGATATGCATCATCACTACACTCCTTCTTCTGTGAGTTTTCAAATTTATTGTTTCTGCATTTTCATACCATTCTTCTATAAATGGTTAGTTTAAACCTTAGGTTTCTCACATGTTGTCGATACACTTTACATGTAATATATATATATATATATATATATATATATATATATATATATATATATATATATGATCCATTATGTCGGTAGGTTAAAAGGATTAATATATTATAATTTAAAATAAAAAAAAACAAAATAATTTTTATGCATTTAATATAATATGGTATTCAAAAATTAAAATTTCTTGATTAAGAATTGAAATTTTATATAATACATAATAAAAATGTCATCTTAATTTATTCTTCAGTCTTTTAAATTTTAACTTTTTCAGATTTTAACTTATTTTTAATATGATGCATAATGAATTAAAATTAAATTTTAGTATTTTTTTTATAATTAGGTTTTATTTTTATTTTTTTGCTTTTTCAGATGGATGAGTGATCAATTTAATGAATTGGGTTAGAAATGGATTAAATCCAATTCTTTTAATCCATTAAAATATATTTTTATTTTTAATCCATTAAAATTGAACTTTGATTTGTAACTTAGTATTAATCACGATATTTTCTTTTCAATAAACACACATAATAATTATTAAATATCAAATAAAAGTACATATTCAATTATATTACTTATTAATAAAAGTTAAAAAATGAATAAATTTGTACTTTTTATTATTCAATTATATTCACGATATTTACTTTTTATTATTTTAAAAATTAAATATATTAATATTCATTGTGTTGAAAAATTTGTTATTATATTTTATATGTAAAATGTATGACAAATAAAAATATTAACTTATTTAAATTTTAAGAGATTATATCTACTATTTGTTGTACAAAATTATTATTTTTTAATTTTAAAAATTATATTTACTTATAACTATGTATAGAAAGAGTTTATTTTTCGTATAAATTTTACTCTTAGTAACTATTATTTTAAGTTAAAATAATTACATTTTTATTTTCACTCTTCAAATGATTAATTACTAATTTATATTTAAATATTTTTTAAATCAAAATAGTTATTTTGTCATTTTATTTTTTTAAATCATTATTTATTTAATTTTGGTGGTATTTTAAAAAAAAAAAAAACATGCAGTATGTATAGTTATAGTGTATATGTGAAATATATGTTTTCAATAGTAAATATATAAAGAGAAAACCTAAAACATGAATATCAGAGGTAGTATTAAGTTAAAATAAATGTGGCTGGTACCTATATGTAATGAACAATTGATATTGCAGCCATTGATAGGATATGGTGTGTCTAAAGTGATGGAATCTGGACATTCAGATTATAAGAAAGGTGATTTGGTTTGGGGAATTACCAAATGGGAAGAGTATAGCTTTATCTCACCATCTCAAATATCTTTCAAAATTCACCATACTCATGTCCCACTTTCCTACTACACTGGAATTCTTGGTATGTACATTCTCAACAATTTCAATTTCTTTTCATATTAGTGAATGATGCAGGTGATGTTAGTATGATCTTCATTCATAAAATTGAATGAATCTCAGCAATCTTGCATGCAAGCTTATTGATGTTCTTGCATGGTTTTCTGTATTTTTTGCTGTGTCTTTTGACCATTTTATTTTCTGATCACAGGTATGCCAGGAATGACTGCTTATGTTGGTTTCTTTAAATTATGTTCTCCCAGAAAAGGAGAAAATGTTTATGTTTCAGCTGCATCTGGTGCTGTTGGTCAACTTGTTGGCCAATTTGCCAAGTTGAGTGGTTGTTATGTTGTTGGAAGTGCTGGAAGCAGAGATAAGGTGTTTGTACATTTGTTTCTGGGAGATGTTCTTATATAAATGATTATTAGCTTCGAAACATTTAGGATATTCATTGTGTTGTTCAACAATTATCTTGAATTAGCCTAATTACAACAACAACAACCAAAGCCTTTTCCTCCAATTATAAATCCTCTGGCAGTGCAACATGTTGCAGACTTTTCTGTTTTTTTCTAGATTGTTGGAGAAATTGAAGTACATGAAGATTGTTTCGGTCAATGCAGGATGTTATCATTTATGCTTAGTATTATAAATTTCACTCTGAATATATTTTATACTTCAAAAAAGGTGTTTTTGTTTGCATCAGTAAAACAAACTCATGAATGAAGAGAATAGCTTCAGAAAGCATTGTTGTAATGAACAAGGCTAGAAATTCATGCACTAAAATGAATATGGCTTGCAACCAGGTGGATCTGCTGAAGAACAAATTAGGATTTGATGAGGCTTTTAACTACAAAGAAGAGTCTGACCTCAATGCAACTTTGAAAAGGTTAGGATTTAACAGATTTGTGATAGAGAAATTTTGAGTGAATCTGTCCATGCAATAAATGTTAATGATTGCTGCATATCAATGGACACATCAGATACTTTCCAGAAGGCATTGATATTTACTTTGAGAATGTTGGGGGAAAGACACTTGATGCAGTACTCCCAAATATGAGACTCCATGGTCGGATACCTGTTTGTGGAATGGTCTCACAGTACAATCTTACTCAACCAGAAGGTGTGACAAACTTGGCACATCTCATATTCAAGAGGATTAAAATGGAAGGTTTTCTTGTAACTGATTTCTACCATTTATATCCCAAATTCTTGGAGTTTGTGCTGCCTCTAATTAAAGAAGGGAAGGTTGTGTATGTGGAAGACATTGTTGAGGGTCTTGAGAATGCCCCTGCAGCCTTGGTTGGCCTCTACACTGGTCGGAATGTTGGTAAACAAGTGGTTGTTGTTGCTGATGAGTAAAATTATGTAAATAGAAACACTTTACCATTTAAGGTTTCCTTCTGAATTTTCAATTTTCTGTACGACATTGAACCTAGTGTTATGTTGTATTTTGTGATTAATAAAACCTTTAGTTTATGAATCTTTGTTACTTCGAAACTGTTGTAGGTTTTCAGATATATCAAACCTCCCGGCGTTTCATATGTAATTTCTCATAATGTTAAAACAATATTTGGTTAATCAATATTACATCTTGTTATTACACATTTGTCTTTTGGTTTTCAGTTTTTGGGTTCGTGATTTTTTCCTTTTTTGAAGAACTTACTTGAATTTATTGGCGGGACATTATAATACTTGAATCAAATTCACACTTACATAGAAGCATGACACTATTGTAAATGTTGACCAGAACACGAAGTTTATGGTAACACTATGTTTCACATTGCCTAAATACATGAAATCGGAAGTTTTAGAATCTATTTTAGATTGATAACCTTTCCACAACTAAATGGGAGTTTTATTGGTCTTCTTAAGTATCCTATTTTGTGAAAAAGATGTTGTAACAAAAAAGTCTTACTAAATATTATCAAGAGTATTGCGGGTTGGACAATTGTCTCGTGAAGGAGGTTAAGTAGGCTAAGTCACAATCCAAGTGTGAGATTCCTCAAGAGACAATTGCTAAGGGAGATTGTTACATGTGGCATCAATTGTCTCGTGGCAGAGACCAAATTGACCGAGTCATAATTGAATGTGGCGCTTAGGGCTGTTACGCTCTCAAGTAGGGATCTAAAAAAAATCCGTACCTGCGGATAAAACGCGCAACGGGTTAGAAATGAATATTAAGAATGAAAATCCGCTACCCGCGGATACGGGTATTTTTGATACCTGCATGTTAACGGGAAGGGTATAGGTATCATAGTATTCATACCTGTGGATACTCGTACCCGTTAAACTTTAATTCATAAAAATTCCCTTATATATATATATATATATATATATATATATATATATATATATATATATATTAGTAAAAAATGTTCTGACCTAATTTTTTCTAAGCTACACATCTTGTCTTCTGTCTTCATTCTTCCAACTAGTATTGGTACGTTGTCTTCTTCTCGGTACACCCCTTGACATTCTTCTCTTTCCTTTCTTTGAAATTGGGCATATACATCAAATCTTATATAGACAATGATAGTTATGGTATGCTTGTTGTCAAATGATGGAGTTAACAAAATACGAATATTTGAGACGTGAAGGTTAATTAACTTTTAAGAATTGAATTTTATTAACTTCTAAGAATTGGAAAATATGGTTTCTTATGGGTTTTCTAGATTAAGTGATTTTATATATAACTTTTACTTAGATATTTTAATTAAGTGATTGTTAGAAATTTTTAATCAACTTCTTATGTTTTCAAGCTCTTCTAGATTAAAATTAGATAACATGAAACTTTATACAATGTTGCAAGATATGGACATTGATGAAGTTAGTAATTTCTTCAATATTTCATTCAAAAATAAACTACAACATAGATTGTTAGTGATTTTTTATTTGTTTATTTTTCAGGAATCAATCGGAGAAAGTAGGCTTAATTTATCCAAGCACTAATTAAAGAATTTCTATTGTGTTGAATGTCATTTTATATTTACTTTTATAATTATTTGGACTTGTATAAACTTGAGTTTATTTGAGCTTCATTTAAAATTTATGACAGTGATGTATTTTATTTTATTTGAATTTATGATTAAATATTTGTTTTTTAAATATTTTTGTAAATACCCATGAGTACCCGTGGATACCCGCGAATATGGGTACATGTACGGAACGAATATTTATCCAGCAGGTAGGGTACGGGGGAGCTACTACCTGTACCCTACCCGGCTTGTTGACATCCCTACTCTCAAGTAGAAAGAGTTGTGCCCTAACTAATGGCTATAACTTTTGGTCTAGTGGTAAAAGCTCGATCCCAACAAAAAGCACAAAAACTAATAATCATAAGATTCATCATTTCTTTTTAAATTATATTATTCCCCTATCCAACTCCATTATATTCAAACGAATATGGTGGCATTACTTCTTGAAAAATACTTTCTCCAGCATAATAATAATTAAACAAAACATATTCATCACCTCAGTAATCAAATGCTTATAATTTTCTTACTTAATTGATTTTCTACTTTCATCTTATAAGTTTAAAATATATCAAATGTTTCATCTTTGTGCTTGATTAAGTACACTTTGTTGTATCTAGAATAATCAATGAAGGTTACAAAATAATTTGTACCACCTCTAGACTCTACTAGAAATTTATGACTTAGTTACGAAATTTGTTGCGAAAAAAATTACATGAAAATTTATTAAGAATTTATTTATTATGTGATTTTTTTCTATAAATTTTGATTTCTAGGAATTTTCACATAAAAATTTTATACTTCTTGCAAATTTTCTTACAATTTAAAATTTGTAAGAACATGTTGAATACATTTTAAAATTTGATTGGAAATTATTAGAAAAAACACAAATTTCTTGCATATTTGTACTTAATTTGTTTTTTAGGAACTTGATGCAAAAATTATATTTTTTTTAGAAAATTTCCTATAAATTTATATTTTTAGGAAGTTAACATAATTATTTAAAATTTTGTAGGAAATTTTTTTCAACTTTCTTATATTTATAGAAAATTTGAAATTATTCGTCATCTTCCTCTTGCTCTTGTTGTGTTTTCACGCTTTGCTTTTTGCGTTTTTGTCCCATCGCGTTGTTCTTGTCATGTTGGTCTCGTGCTCTTGTTCACTCTTGCTCATTCTCGTGTTCTCGTTGTCAGTACGATTCAACTAGGATTTGTTTTTCAATTGATAAAATGTTATATTAAAAAAATCATTTATGAACGAATCAGACATTCTAACTCTATGTTGTGTGTGATCTCTGTTTACAAAATCTCGCCGCACACCTCTTTAACGGCTACAAGTGTGGCGATTGGCTTTAGTCCGACAAGAACGACTCACATTTTTAACTTTGTTTGTCATGCAAGTTATAATTAATAATCACTGCCATTTAGAAACATGAAGAGTTTACATGCCCAAATCTAACATGTCAAATATCATAATAATCAACAATATAAGCAGAACAATGAGATACATTAATAATTTAAAAAATGTTCAGTACAAAGAGACATTTGTTTATACCCATGCTTCAGTTGTTGTCTGTAATCAAATTAGGACTGTAGAAATTTGTCTATAAGAAGTTTTGAAATGAATTCATCAAGTAGGGAAATGTTCTCTACTTTAATATCTTCAAGCAACTTGTGATATTTGTTTATCTTAATCTTGATGTTCTTATATGACAATTGGCATTATCGTATTTTATTTTTTGTTTATTTTTATCTTTTATTGTTATTTTATTATTATCTTTTCAGATATTTTAGGTTTTATTTAATAAAATTGAAAAACATAAGTATTTGGTTTACATATTTAATATTTTACAAATAAGTGGAAGAATCAAAGAAATTAAGAAGCATATCAACAAAATTTGATTATCAAAGTTATCAGCAAGAGTAAATATTTATAGAGTTGGTTACTCTAGTACAAGATCAAGTACAAAGTTGTAAGTCCAATCAAATTTGAAAAATCTATAAATGAGGGGCTTGACAGAGGTCAAAAGAAATAACCCTTTTGGAAAATAAACACTCATTTTGGGAAAACCCCTTTTGGGGTAGAGAGAGAAAAATAATTATTTTAGGGAGAATGACACTTGACGTAAAAGGAGAAAAGGTAGAAGCACACTCTAAAGACTGAGAGCATGCATCTTTAATCATATTCTAGTATTTAGAATATTAAGGAGTAGTTAACTCCCTTATTCATGGGGGTTGGGTGTAATGTATTTTTAACTCTTTGAGAATTTCAATATAATTCATTTTTTGTCACACTTGCATTATATTATTGTTTTAACTGCATATTTTAGATTGATTGCAAATGTGGAAGTACCTACTAATTGAAAAATAGTTTGGAAACCTTATTAGGATAGAACAACTAATAAATTTCACATGCTAGACATAAATGTGAAACATTGGGTCATTCATAACATCAAAGTCTTGATCATTAATACGAACTTATAATAAAAACTACTAGGCATAAGGTTTTTATTATTCAAGTTTAGACTTGTCAGTAAGACATTATAATTTGTTACAAAAAGTGTGAAGGCTAGAGAAGATACTAGAAGTATATTGTTTGGTGTTTTTGCTTTGAATTGAATCATGAAACTCAATCTTAGTGAAGCCTTTATCATATATTGTTGCACACCATATGTTTGATAAAAATACAAAAAGATTTACTCTTTTTTTTTTGTGAAATTTGTTGTCTAATTGAGTTATGAATTGCAAGAATTGCCAAATGTTGCATAAGTCCTTTGGGAAACGATACTTGGACTTTCCACTTTATTACTTGTGTGATTTGGTACACTTGCCAATCCTGTAACAAGTTTTTGGCTCGATCATCTCTCAATAGTAGTATTTTCTTCTAACAAACCTTTGTTTACTGACGTATTTGGTAGTGTATTTGAAAATAAGAGAATCTCAAATATCTTTTGTTTCTTTATAGAATCAATACTCAATGAACACATTGTTAAGTAATGTGTTAAGCAAGGTATGACAACATACCTTAATGCAAGAGTATTGGAGTCAGGTTTGGAAGTGTTAAGAGCTAAAACAACTTCATACATGTCTAACAAAGTATATATGTGTTCCTGCCAGTGTCAAATATTTTGACCAATGAAATCTTCAATTTTTGAAACATCTAGGAAAGTTCTCGCAAAAGTACACTATATTGTGGAAACATCGTTTAGCTTCTCCAATATAGAGTTGTTATCGATGTTCATGTTGTTAGTCATAAGTCCTTAACATTATTGTAAAATGTCGAGGAGAACACAAACAAGATCAATTTCTTGAGGCATGAATGATCATTGGCCTTAAAGACTTATCTGCAAGGAGATACAACGAGAACTTCTCAGGTGGCACCAAAGACTAGCAAGCAAGCTTGTAAGAGCAAAGAACTCAAACAATAGGAGCAAGGAGAAGAGAAGAAAGTGAGTGAGGTGTGTTTTGGAGGAAAGTAGAAGCAACTATTTATAGATGGGGAATAGGGTCAGAAACTCCATGAGCCATGGAGGAATCACATGCCTTGCAAATGAAGCTTCTTTCTTGTAGATGAAGCTCCATGACTAGAGGATGAAATAGAGAAGGAACCATTGAACCATTCTGGACTCCCCTCCTTTTTAAGATTGACTATGTGTGTATGTGGAGCGAATCATCAACAAAAGGGCAATGATGTTGATCTTTTGTACGAGTTTTCCATAATACTTTATTTTCACAACAAAATCAAGAAAGAGAACTTCTTAAAACATGATTCAATAAAATACATTAAATGCCTTTGTTTAGGCATTTTCATATGTAAATGTCTTTGTAAGGGAATTTGTATATGTAAATATCTTTGTAAAGGCCTTTACATACAAAAATGGCTACCTTTATATAGGCTTCACAAAGTACATCAAATAATGAAAATAAAGAATAAAAAAAATAGCTACCTCTTAAATTGAAAGGAAATTCATAAATAAAGGAGAAAAATAAGATAACGTGCTGAAACTTGATTAATTTATATTATTGTCTCCCTTAATCAAGTTTAAATTGTTATCGTACCAAACATTTTCTTCAATTTGTAAAATAGCTCAACTTTTAATAGTTTAGAAAAATATTTGTTACTTGAGCTTCATTAGGACAATATTGATCTTCACTTCATTCTCCTAAACCAACTATTGAATCTCATGAAGCCGAATATCAATGTGTGTAGGTCATCCATGAAACACTAGATTTTTGCATAATGCAATTATATACTTGTCATGAAATATCTTTGTGGGAGTATCTTGCTTCTGATGAATTACTTCCAAAATTATTCTTACATTCTTGTTGATGCAATATATTATGCTTTTCTTATTAAGAGTGCAACAATTGGTTGTTTCTTTGAAGACCATGATATTGCACCACTGTTAAGATGAAATGTATATCTTGAAGTATTTTTCCTTATCTCTATAACTCCTACCCTTTTCATCAATTTCTCTTGTCAATTTTTTTTTTTCAATTGGTGTGAATACTGATTTTGAATTATCCATCTTAAACTTCTTTAGAATATCACTAGTACATTTTTTTAGATATGAAAATTTCATCATTTTTTTGAATGACCTCAATGCCTAAAAAAATAAGACATTAGGGCCAAATTTATCATTTCAAAATGCATTGTCATATCCTCCCTAAACTTTATAACCATTTTAAAATTGTTAATTAAATCAACAACAAAAAGGCACACATATCTTCAAATTTAATAAATTTAATATAAAGTGTGCTTAAATGGGCATTTCCAAAATCCATTTTGCACAAAGTATGAATCAATCTTTTTGTATTGAATCCCTAGTACATGTTTCAAATCATACAATGTTTTATTCAATATACTTTATCTCCTTTACCCTCAATCACATATCTTTGAGGTTGTTTAACATATACTTCTTCTAAAGTACTATCCAGAAAAGTAGATTTGACATCTATTTGAAATATCTTCTAATTATTTCAAGCCAAGATAAATATAATCATGAGTTGTATCTAATCTTGCAACAAGAGCTATGCATGGTTTCTACTTGTACCCGTTTGCCATCAATTTTGCTTACAAACGATTAATTTCACCACTAGGTTTATACTTGGTTTTGTAAACCTACTTCACTCTAGTAAATTTATTAACTTTTATGTTTCATCCTTTTGTATTGCATGAATCTCAACATCTATGGCTTCTCTCCAATTTTTATCTTTTGTAGCTTCTTCGGTGCACAAAATTTGCAAATAAAAAATTGATAATTTCTTCATTAGATAGGCCATTTTAATGACTCACAACATAATCTTCCAATCTAGCAAGTCTTCTTTGTTGCCTTGATTGTTTTCTAGATGTCTCTATTTCATCAAGATTCAACTTTTTTTTTCTCTTCATAATTGTCTAGAATCGCCGTCAGTTGCTTTTGGGATTTTAGAGTCGAGTCTCATATGCCTTCTTCATCAAATGTCACAACCCAATTAATGATCACTTTATTTGTTTTTGGATAGTATAATTTGCATGCTTTAGAATTTGTGAAGTATTCATGAACACATATTTTTTTAATTATGATTAAATTTCTTTCTTAGTTGATTTGATGGTCTCCTTCTACTCCAAGCTTCTTCAAGCTTCTTATCATGAACACTTTTAGTTGTACACATACACAACATATAGACAATTTATCCTTGGCATTTGTTTGTCTTTCAACATGCATCTCACCATATCCATGACTATCCTTTCCGTAACTCCACTTTGTTGAGGAATATATATATGGTTGCAAGTTATTGATGAATTCTACATTGCTTAAAGAAATTTGCACAAGTGATGTACTTTTGGCCTCTATCAATTCTTAAATTTTTAATTTTCAAACACTTTGTTTCTCCACAAATTGCCTTGAATATCTTAAAGGAATCACATGCTTTTGACTTTGACTTCAAGAAATACACTCATGTCTTTCTACTAATATTATCAATAAGGGTAAGAAAATATCTACTACCACCATGTGTTGTAATCTTAACTATGCATAATTTTTAAGTTTGTTATCTAACACATATTAAATGAAAATAATAAAAGTCACTAATCACTTTACATTAATTATAATATCATCTACAATCTTATATTAATAACATCACCTCATATTGTTTAACAAGTTGATGACATACGTCCAACCATACCATCTAATAAAATGTATAGATTAGTTTTTGGGCCATGTATTTAGACTTTGTTTCAAATAATTTTAGCTTGGACTAGGGCTTGGATCATGTGAGATCACCTAAGGTTTCAATTGGACTTCTAAAGCCCAATCACAACCTAGGTCGTCCACTCTTGGCCAAGAAGCTCTCACATTAAACATAATTTGCACATGTTGCAAAGCATGTAAAATGTGAGTGTCATACACTTGATCTATGAAAGGCGTCATACATTAAGCACATGGTGCAAAGCATGGAAAGTGCAAGGTGTCACTTGTCCTTTGATCCATGATGTGAGGCTTATGGTTAGGAGGCATGTGATGAACTTATTTTTGAATTTCCCTCCATCCTTGGCCGAAACTTGGAAACTCCCTCCATATTATATAGGAGTCTCCACCCCTTTGCAATTGACTTTTGGACATGTTTTGTAAAACTATGTTAAGAATACTTTGTAAATTGTTTCTTTAAAAGTCACCTAGCTAAAACTTCTCTTGAAAGCTTCATCTAGCCTCTTTCCTCTATAATTGTCCAACCTTTTTAGAAAAACCTCATCATACACCAATTCCTACCTCTTCTCCAAATCAATTCTTCATCTCTTACATTTAATTCTTCCTTAACTGTGCCATCAAATGAAGCATATAGAGTCATTAATAAATAAACACCAATAACCCAATTGAAAAATATACAAAATTTTAAATATTGAATAAAAATTAAAAATACTAAAATTTTAATAAAAACTTAAAATTATTTATTATTATTATTAAATAATTATGCAACTTCCATAGCTGCAGAATAATTGAAGGCATTAAGTATATGTGATGTGGGTATGTTGTAGGATTCATATTTGTTACGGATAATTTGGTCCTTGTTTGGCTTGTGAGATGGTAGACTTTTCGAGAAACTCCCACACAAATAAACTTACATTATTATTGTGCACATAACAAATATTTTTTTATTGAAAATAAATACAAAATCAATTTATATGAAGAAATACAAAATTATATTTTTTTCATAGGTTGGTTTTTATACAACTTAATTAGTCGATTTAATTATTAACAGACATTTTCATTATTTTATTACAAGAATTGTGTTTATATGAAAAACGACAAAACTGAACAAACTTATAACTAAAGGGCTTGAATTTCTTCTTCTTAAATAAGTGCTTACGTAAGAAATAAAGAACATATACATTTACCGATTTTACATGTCAAACAGAAACTGATTTTATTTCAAGCAATAAAAATACGAAAATGTAATGGAAAATTTTTAAGAAAAAAAATGCAAACCGATAAAAACTTGGATATATATATATATATATATATATATAATGTAACTATTAAAAGAATAGTTTATAATAACTGTCAAGCATAGATGTACAAACTTTTTTCATTTTTTATCCTAACTTTTTTTTCTTGAAATTTAATACACTTATTTAAATTTTCTTTATTTTCAGGGATAAATACTACAATTTTAAGGTTTAACTCGTTTAACAGAAGTTACACGTGTTCGGTAGAAGAAAGAGTTTCACATTCTAGAAAGGTTATTTGTCGTACAAGAACTTTTGTTTTAAAACTGGAAAAGCTTAACGTGTTACATCACATTTTTTGTAAACAATAAAAGAAATTTTAAGATTTAGATTTTCCAAATTAATAAGATATTTTAAAGTGAATGAAAAATGAGAATCACAAAGTTTTTTCAACATTTTTTAGCACCACAAAGTTTGTTCCACTTGTATGGCTACCAAAATTTTGTTTGAATTTTCTCGGTGGGAAATAATTGAAGACGAGTACCATTTGTGTATGATGAGTTATTTTCTTACTTTTCTAATATATTTTTTATTTTAATTAAATTAAATTTAAATATTGAGTTAATATTTATATTTTTTTTGTTCAGTATGATTTCAATATGTATTAAAAGAAGGAGTAAACATAATTATTTTTATTAGATTAATAATAACATAACTGAGTAGAGTAATGTATTTTTGTTTTTATAGAAAATGTTTATATCATTCGATAAGTTATCATTTCTAATAATATTAACATAGAGAGACCATACTGATTTTTTTTAATAAATATTAAATCCAAAAAATTAGAAAAAAAAAACTTTGAACGCAACAAATTCGAAGCAAATGAGGTGTTAAGTCTTAAATTTTATAAACAAATAATTACTATTTTCATTATTTTATTTTTAAATCCTTTTCATAACACTGTTAATTAAATAAAAAAAATTGTGTCACGAGAAAAAGATATTTTTAATAAAAAAATAAAATAAAAAGTTGTGATAACTCACGTGTTGATCCTAACAGAAAAGTAGCGTTTGATTTTCCCATTTTCTCCCCCATCATTTCTCTCTATAACTGCTTCTACCAATGGAAGCAAGAGCGAAGAGCGAAGACTCCATAACCAACGCAGTCACAGAACTTATCACTGTGCCTGCGAATTTCAATGGCGGAAGTGAGGAACAAGCGAGTGGTTCTAAGAAACTACGTGGCTGGTTTTCCGAAGGAATCAGACATGAAGCTTGTAGAAGGAAGGATCAAATTGAAGGTTCCAGAAGGTTCCTACAAGGTGCTTGTGAAGAACCTCTACCTCTCTTGCGACCCTGTCATGAGAGTCATGATGATCAATATTGAAGCCATTGATGTGTATCATCACTACACACCTGATGCTGTGAGTTATCAAACTTTTTTCCAGTTTTTTTCTACATTTTCACACTGTGTTCTGCTTCTGAAAAATGTTATCATTAAAAATTACAAGTTTATGTACTACGTAAATGCATTCAAAATGTTACCTGCATTTCAATCCTCTTGAACAAGTTTTTCATCTTTTAATTTCGAGCTTTCATACCGAGTTACTTTCCTGAAATTGAATTAAATTTATATTTCATTATACAAAGTATTAGTATTACTGAAAGTTTATCTTAATCAAGTGTCGATTTATAGATGAAACCAAATTATAATTATAATTTATAAATAAACTTCACCTTATTATGTTAAATCCACGTCCTAGTAAAACAAAATGTTACCTCGTTGTTGTGAGATAACTTCAAGCTTTCATACAGAGCATTAGTTGAAGAATTAAAATTTTGTTTGTTAGGTAGGTTTTTTCTTTTTTTTTTTAAATTGTGGTCTAAGTTTTTTATTCGTTGTAAAAGAATATGTATTTGTAACCTGGTTTGAACACTTTCTTTGGTATGAGTTGACTCAAATATTTTGGTTTCATGGTTTCATTTAGTTCACGTCAATATTAAATATCTAAAAATTGATATATGTATATAATTTATTTAGATTTCAATAAACTAATTTATTTAGGTTTATGAAGTTAAGGTTATTTTTTAGGGATTAATTTTAACTAAATTTATAATTTATTTTTATTTATTTTTTTAAATAGATTAATTTTATTTGTATTAATATTTTAGAATATTAATTTCACTTGAATTTATACTTTAAGATTAACAACTATTTTAGTCTATATTTGAAAAAGTAATTTTTTAGACAATTTTGTTTGAAATTAATTTTTTTAAGCACCACCGAAAGTTAAAAAGAAAGTTATGGATAATTTTTTAGAGGTAATCCAATATACAATGAGAAGAAAATCTTAGACATGAATATAGTTGCTGCTTATATATCCTTTTAGACATGTAATGAAATCATTTTGTAAAATTATTTCCCAATGTTTTTTTTTTAATTTTTATTTCTAATTCCTGTAAAAACAAATTTCAACTTATTAATTAATTTCTTTTTTACTTTAATTTTTACAATTTTTCTTTCCTTTCAAATTGTTTATGGAAGCTACTCCAAATACATTCTACTCATACTTTTGGTTTATATATGTAAGTAAATTTAGTTTTTATTTATATATCTAAAAGATATTTTTAGTCTATGTATATTATTTTTAATCTCTTTTCAGTTTATAAATTTATACCTTAGAGGGTAAAAAATGTATTTATAAATACTAAAAAAATTATTTATAAGAACAAACAAATATTGAAATGATATATCTAGAAACTAAATGGATATTTTTAAGTACAGAAAAGAGAAAAATTAAAACATCGATAGCAGATAGCTATTAAGTTAAAATAAATGGAGTTCAAATTCTGTAATGAATTTTGTGGAGTTGTCCCGGCATAAAAATATATTATATTAATATTTTTAAAAAAGCTAACATTTTTTAAAATTTAAATCTAGGAAGAATCCAAATTCATATAAACATGGTTGGTAACTTATGTAATGAACAATATTGCAGCCATTGACAGGATATGGCGTGTATAAAGTGGTGGAATCTGGACATCCAGATTATAAGAAAGATGATTTGGCGTGGGGATTTACCAAATGGGAAGAGTATAGCTTTATCTCAGCATCTCAAATATGTTTCAAAATTGAGCACACTGATGTCCCACTTTCCTACTACACTGGAATTCTTGGTACGTATATTCTCAACAATTTCAATTTGTTTTCTCATATTATAGTGAATGATGGACATTAAAAATCGGAAGGTTATCAAGCCACTTCTTCCTAAAATGCTTTTGCTTGCAGTTTCTATGTTCAGTCAAGGTTATATGTTGAAATTAATCCTTTATTCATTACTTCTGTATATCTGTTACAGCCACATCTCTCTGTTGCGACAAATATATTTCCTTTCATATTTTTACCTAAGAAGTGGTACACATCTAAATAATGGTCTTGTCATGTAGCTATGTCAGATACTTATTCATGTTGGATTCTGCATGCACATTCTGATTCACCTGAATGAATCTTAGCAAGTTTGCATGCAAGCTTATGAAATGGCTAGAATTTTGTCGTGCCTTTTGACCCATAATCTTTTATTTTCTGGCCACAGGTATGCCAGGAATGACAGCATATGCTGGTTTCTTAGAGTTAGGTTCTCCCAAAAAAGGAGAAAATGTTTTTGTTTCAGCTGCCGCTGGTGCTGTTGGTCAACTTGTTGGCCAATTTGCCAAGTTGAGCAGTTGTTATGTCGTTGGGAGTGCTGGAAGCAAAGAGAAGGTATTTGATCAATTATTAATTAGCTTCAAAAAATATTCATTGTATCTTTAAGAGACACTTATTTTCAATTAGCCAAATTACAACAACACCACCAAAGCCTTTTCTTTCAATATATTTTATACTTCAAAAAGGTGTTTTCTTTTCATCAGTAAAAAAATTCACGAAGAGAATTGTTTCAGAAAGCATTCATGATGGTGAAACCTTTTTAATTGGAAACACTGTTCAAGGCTAGAAATATTAATTCATGCACTAAAATGAATGTGGCTTGCAACCAGGTGGATCTTCTGAAGAATAAATTAGGATTCGATGAAGCTTTTAACTACAAAGAGGAGCCAGACCTCGATGCAGCTTTGAAAAGGTTAGTTTGCAACATTGTCCTTATAGAAAAATATGAGTTTATATTGTTTGTTTCCATAAAGAAAGCGTTACATGTTAGTGTAGTTGATAACAGAAGCAATAGTAGTGAGTGAGTTGTGAATTTGGAAATCAGGTACTTTCCAGAAGGCATTGACATATACTTTGAGAATGTTGGGGGAAAGACACTTGATGCAGTACTCCCAAATATGAGA
>Ga0214542_1005880_pt1 | contig 22931 bp, 11 predicted proteins | sample CNSS1metaG_FD_160096 | JGI IMG/M metagenome (GOLD analysis project Ga0214542, IMG submission 160096) | Root nodule microbial communities from cowpea collected in UCLA plant growth center, Los Angeles, California, USA - CNSS1 | ecosystem: Host-associated > Plants > Roots > Nodule | place: USA...
TGTCTCTTCTTCGATATTGTGGAAATCCATCTTCTGAAATAGTTGTACTACTCTGAAATTTTTTAGGATAAAACCGTGAGCATTTACCATTCTTCATGCAAGGAAGGGATTTATTTACTACTCCACAAGGACCATGAATCATATGATCCTTCACACATTCATATAGTTTAGGATTTCCAATTGGGCATGGAATTTCAGCTGATATTACTTTATCAATATCATCAGCGCTTGGATATTTGTCATTTTGGTGCAAAAAGAGAAGCAGATGAGCATGAGGTAGACCACGCTTTTAGAATTCAATAGTATACATGTCTGCATTGTAAATTCATTCAATTAGTATATGAACGAACAAAAAAAAAATTAGGTTATCAAATAATAGGAAAAAGGGATTGGAGACCCACGAGAAACACCCACTTGCAGTTTTACCTTCAGAAGCTCCTTTGATTGTAGAAATCTTCATTTGGGTGCTTTTCTCTTCGTCTTCTCGTGCACATTTTTTCCTCTTTTCCATGAACAATTTTCTCGCCATGTATGCTTCAGGGAGACCAAACCCAGGAGTTGCCATGCCCAATGAAAAAAAAAAATGATATTTGAAGTATTGAAGGTTTGTTTGAAATGAGAAGAAAGAGTGGTTTGGTTTATATAGAGGTGCATTGGCTTGGTGAAGAAGCAAAAAATGGTGAAAAAGTGGTCCACTCTAAAGTCAACAATTTCGAAGTCTAGGTGGGGCCCAGATAATTGGACCCACACTTTAAAAATTTTGATAATGTTAAAAAATTGTTGATTTACTCTCAAATTTACCAAATGTTGATCATTATGCCAACTATTTATTTTATACCTTATAGGATTCTTGACCTGATTCAACATTAGTCAATTTAATTGTCAACTGCAAAGATAAAAAAAAAATGGTGTTTTGATTCTCAAAATGATTAATTAATCGACCAAACTTATTACCTTAATAAGACAAGTTCTATTAATCAGCACATTAAAAAAATTAATCAAAACCCCATCATAACTTAATTTCTAAGATTTAACTTTTCAGTTTTAAAATTCAATTAAGAAAGTTAGTTTAAACAAATAAAGAATATACCGAGTAATTTAACTTGAACTAAATTTTTAAAATTTAAGACCAAGTTATTTGTTAATAGTTGACATAATGCGTGAATAAATAAGTTTATTTGTTTTATTATATTAAAACTATATTGGTTAAAATTTATAATAACAACAATAGTCGTCTATTCTTGAAATAATTATTATTAATCGTTGCTAATTTCTTTTAGCAAATTAGCAAAATCGAATTAAGACGATAAAACATTTTATGTGTAATACTCACCCATTCATTCTCTTTCGCAAAATTTAACATACACTTTTCTCGAAAGTAGAGTATAATTTTGGTTTTCAAAATTGATACAGTTATTTCATAATTATTTTTATTGATTTTATTCAATAATTTAATTTATATTATAATTAAATAATTCAATTCAGTATTTTATTGTTATTTAGAATTGTTAAATGGTCGTAACAAAAGATGAGCTTTTCAAAAAAATTAATGTTTCTGTTACACACTTTAAGGAGGAATGCTGCTACACCATTTTTAAGCTCTTGTTTTTATACAGGTGTTACGTCATTGCTGACGTAAATGATAGCCCACGAAATATTTTTGTGGTTCCACGAAATTAAATCAAATTCGCTGATGGAACTAATGAAGTTTCATGGTTGCTGTAAAATTGGAAACAAAAATAAAAATTGTTATGAAATAAAGGTAATAATAAAAGAGAATAAAAGAAAGAATAAATAATGAGAAAATAGAGAGTAACTTGTCTGTGTATTATTATTGATAGAAATAGTTCTATTTATAAATACAACATGTAATCTATAAAGGAAACAAATCAACTAGTTAATACATAAAGAGTAATGAATCATATGAGTACCAATCATATGAGTAAACGTATCAAATCAATGGACAATCATTAATTCATAACACTCACCATTGAGTGTCCATTGATAAGAGATTGATAAGAGGATGTGTCTCATTAAAACCTTACTAGGAAAAACCCTTCAGGATAAAAAACATAGTGAAGGAAAAAGAGTACAACATTATATATTCTTTAATACAATATTGTTCATCACATATTTTATTTCTCCCCATCATGTAAACTTACAACATTAAGGTGACGGAGTCCGAACTTGTGAATCATTTGCTCAAAAGTTCTTCTTGTAGCTGAAGAACTATATCTTGCTTAACAAATTTACAACAAATGTAATATCATATCGAGTATAATTAGAAAGATACATCCATGTTTCTATGACACTAAGATATGGTGCTTCTAGACCAATAAGATCTTCATCATTTTCTTGAGGTCTAAGAAGAGCATTTATCAACATCTAACGATCTCACAACTATTAGAATGCATAATAGATGTGACTTGTCCATTTAGAACATTTTACGCACCTTGATTATATAAGTCTCTTAATGTATAAAAACACCTTTGTTTAAATACTCAAATTTGTAATCTCAAACAAAAATTTTTCTTTTTGAAGATACTTCATCTCAAATTCTTTTTTAAGCAATCAATTGCCTTTGTGAGCCCATTAGTAGTTCCAACGATATTTATGTCATTTACATAAATAATAATTATGGCAAATTCATTTTTGGATCTTTTCATATAAATACAAGAACACATAGGATCATTTCTATATCCTTCTTTTAATAAGTACTCAAAAAGACGGTTTATGTCACACACGTCTTGATTGCTTTAAGCAATAAAAGGGCTATTCAATTTTACTGAATAACCCTTTTTAGAATTTGCCTTGTTGGACAAATAAAATCCTTTAGGTATTTTCATATAAATATGATTCTCAAGAGAACCGTGCAAATAGGTTGTAACATCATCCATTAGATGTAAATGCAAACCTTGTTGTATAACTAGGATAATAAAATATTGCAATGTTATTGCATCCAATACTAGAGAGTATGTCTTTTCACAATCAATATGAAGTTTTGTGAAAAACCTTGAGCAACCAATTGTGCTTTGTATCTAACAATTTCATCATTCTTAATTTGATTTTTGTGCAAAAATTCATATGTACCCAACGAGTTTGACACCTTCAAGTGTGCGAACTAGAGTTCCAAAAAAACTTTTGTTTACCAAGCAAATCTAGTTATGCCTCTTTGCATATTTTCATTTTGACCAATCATTTTTTTGTCGACAGTCTTCAATGATCATTTATTATTGATCCTCATTGCCATTCATAACATTCATTGCTATATTATATGTAAAAGTTTCGTCAATGTTGACTTCATTTTGGTTCCATAATATATGATTCGTGACATAACTTATTGAGATCTCATCATTTTCAACAATTTCAGGTACCTGAGATTCTTCTAGAACTGAATCATTAATTATGTCAAATGAATCTTTTGGGATTTCAACCTTTTCAATTAGGTCATCTTGCATTTTAGCTCACTGTCTCATTCAAGATTTTTTATAGTAGAGATAATTCATTCCAACCAATATTCTTTTTCAATTGTTTTCTTTCTCCCCCTAATGTTGGAAAAACTTATTCATCAAAGTGACAGTTGAAAAGTCGAATTGTAAATAAGTCGAACTATTGGTAGTTCAAGATATTTTAATATTGAGGGAGAATCATATTCAACATATATTCTCAATCATCTCTGAGGACCCATCATAGTCCTTTTTGGTGGGGAAATTGAAACATATACACCACACTAAAAAATTCTTACATGAGAATATTATGTCACAGACCAAAAACCAACTGCATAATATAATATTTATGATAACTTGTTGGCTTGATGCAAATCAATAATGAAACATGCAAAATTGCATATTTCCAAGTAGTCATTTGAAGATTAGCTCTCATAAGTAATGGTATTGCAACCAATTTTAGATGTTTTAATAATGATTTCGCAAGTCTATTTTGAGTATGAACATGTGCTACTGGATGCTCAACTTTAATTCTAATTGATATACAATACTCATGAAAAGCATGAGATGTAATTTCACCAGTATTATCATAACAGATTTTCTTAATCGAATAATATGTGAAGTGAGCTCTTAATTGTTAATAACTTTGCAAATACTTGATTACAAGTTGATAATAAACAAATATGTGACCATCTAGTTGTTGCATCAATTAAAACCATGAAATATATAAATGTTCCACATGGTAGGTGTATTGGACCAGAAATATCACCATGTATTCATTTTGAAAATGAGATTGACTCAATTCTAATTTTTCTAGTAATGGTCTTATTCTCAACTTCTGTGAATGTATAGTGCATAAGAACTCATTGGTTTGAAGAAGTTTTTTGACTCTTAAGTGGGTGTCCACATGAGTTTTTCAACCTTTTTTTTTGCATCATAATAGATCAAGGATGACACAACTGATCATACCAAACAAGGAATTTATTCTGATTCGTAAACTTCTGGTTTACCATGACATGCATTTTAATTGTACTAATATATATGTAGTACAAATCATCCAACTGATCATGTCAAACAAGGCATTCATTTTGATTCGTAAACTTCTAGTTTACCATGACATGCATTTCAATTGTACTAATAAACGTGTAGTACAAACTATAAGAGACTGTTGATAATTTCTCCAATACACATTTTTTTCAACTCAATCGTAGAGATATAAAGATATTTCATATCTTTTTCATTATTTGTTTCAATATGATATCCATTTAGACAAATATCCTTGAAACTTAATAAATTTCTATTCAACTTCTTGGTAGAAGTATAATAGCTCTTCTAGAGCCTTCAAATATATTTGTAGTACTATAAATAATACTAACATTGATGTCTCGCATTATCAAACAAGAGAAAATTTATTATTCTTGAGAATTGTCTAAGTTATTGCATTATAAATAAGACACATATCCTTTGGTACTAGTGCAAACATTTTCTCTTCATATAAACGTAAATATCAATATGAGATTTTTTTTAACACTCTCATAACCAATGAGGTGATCAATATGTGTTTCTATGTTCTTCTCATTATTTGAAGATATTTTGGTGTACAATAAACACAACTCAAATGGCCTTTACCACCGTATTGTGTCACTTCTGGTGACAAAATGTGTTTTTAAAATTTCCTTTATAACCATGTCCATAATCAATATCACAATCATGATCATGAAAATATAAATGAAATGTTGTTGCGTTCACTTCTGGGAATGAAGCAGAACCAATTGTACAGGTTTCATGATTTTCTATCAAAAGCTCATTGCTTTGTTCAGCCATACAAAGGCATGAAATAAATTCATAATATTTATTGTTGCATTCACTTCTGGTAATGGATCAGATTAGGCGAATATCATGATTTTTCATCAAAAGTTTTATTGCTTTGTCAAACCATACATATGCATGAAATAAATTCATAATATTTGTGAAATCTCTTTTCACAATATTTTTGTCACATGAGCAAATTAGTTGCTTAGATGCTTTATTTCTTTTTTTAATGGTATCCCAATATCCATTGCATCTAAATGTATTTCAACATTTAAAATCCAAGATTTGTAAGATTTGTCATGTTTAAAATTAGTAATAATAATAGTAATAATCACCATAAAAAATAATAATAATAATCATCGTCATAATAAATAAAAATAATAAGACGGAGATGAGAATTGATAAATTCAAACAATTCTTATCACAAGAAGAAGAATATAAGGTAAAATTGTAAATAGAGAAAGGATTAGGAAAAATCTGGATTGAGACACCTAGAGCACTATCGTTAGAGAGAACAACTTCCACTAGTCCTTAATTGGTTGGAGCATCATGCTAATAATGTGTTATGAAATCAAGCTAATAATAAAAGAGAGAAGAAAAGAGAATAGAAGAAAGAATAAACAATGAGAGAATAGAGAACAACTTTTCTGCGTATTATTATTGATAGGAAGAGTCCTATTTATAGATACAATTTATTTAAGTCAATTGTACAATTTTAGTTCCTGAAATTTAAAATAAATTATCTTTTAATTTTTAAGAAAATGTCTTTAATCCTTAGATACTGGTTTAAAAGATTTAATAATTTTTAAAATATATTTCAATCCTTAAACATAAATGTGAAGGATTAAAAGTTATTTGTATCTATTTTATAGATTATAAAGTAATTTTCACCGAAATTATTTTTAATTCTAATAATGATGTAGCATTTAATTCGAACTTGAGACCTCTAAATAAGTTTAAAATAATTTAACCTAATGTATTTACATATTTACTTATATATGAGTTTTTTTTTTCAAACTAGACTTATATGATTTAGTGATTTTTACGAGGTTGATTTATATTTTATAAAGTCTTTAAGTTGATTTTAAAAGTGAGTTAAATATGTTTTTGATCTCTTAACTTTCAATGAATTTTAGAATTAGTCTATTTTGAAACTTTGGACCAATTTAGTCATTTATCTTTCAAAATACGTGAATTTAGTTCCTTCAAAATTGATTTATATTATATAAAGTCTCTTGAGCTGATTTCAAAAGTTAATGGCCTTGATTTTAAGGGTATATTGTCCTTTAGTCTTAAATTAGGGGGAGATACCTACAAAAAACACTCTAATGTCAAAGTTAAAGTCAGTTTGAGATATGAGAGTCAGATGTCAAAGTAAAAATGTAAGCATGATGTACTTCGCAAAACATGCCTTTTATACTAGATTTTATGGACCTTACCTGGTTGAACTTTTATTTAGTTGACTTAATTACATGTTAATCACAATAAGTTGCTTAATCTTGAGTTAACTTTGTCCAACGCAATTAGGTTGATTTGAGTAGTTGGCTAGTCCAATTACATGTCGTCCCATAGGACTGACATGTACCCGACCAGACCATGTATAGGTTGGTTTTTCATATATGCAATCTTAATAATCCCCAGATTGTGTACTATGGGTGTACCTTGTTTGGATAATCCCATCAATCCTTCAAGTCGTACACTTGGAGAAATATTTTGTCACATATACAACACAATGATTTAAATGATTTTCTTTACGAGTCAAGTTCACCTTTTTAATTTGAAAATATAGATGTACCTGATTGGTATTATTTTAGTATGGAACCAGACGATCTCAAGAACCCTCTGTGTCGATCCCTCTTCTGCTCCTCTCTGGACTCTTCCTGGATTTGCTCGCTGCGTGAACTTTGAGGGTGGAGGTACCTACAGGCACTCCGACACTCAAGTCAAATAGTGATTTGATATGAGGCGTATGTAGTAAAGTGAGAAAAGCCTACCTCTTTGTAGTCACTAGACCCTAATTTATATTGTTCAGTTGGCATACTTGTTATTATTATTTGCGGGTCGTTCACATTCGAGGATCAACTCTTTCCTTTCTGACTAAGATTGCACGCGTAAGTTCTTTCTTTATTGACTGAGATTGGTCATCTGTACATTGTCAAGGATCGACTCTTTCCTTATTAACTAAGATTGCTCATCTGTACCTTGTCAAGGATCAACTCTTTCCTTATTGACTAAGATTTCTCGTCTATACCTTGTCGAGGATAAACACTTTTCTTATTGACTGAGATTGCTCGTTTTTACGTTGTCAAGGATCATCTCCTTCCTTATTGACTAAGATTGCTCGGCTATACCTTTTCAAGGATCAACTCTTCCCTTATTGATTGAGATTGCTCGCCTGTGCCTTGTCAAGGATTAGTTATTTCCATATTAACTGAGATTGCTCGTCTGTACTTTGTCAAGAATCAATCCTTTCCTTATTGAATAAGATTATGCGCTGCTTGTCTGTACAACATCATCCTTACCCAACTGGCCACTATTGGGTTGGGATATACCCGGCCAGGCGGCGGGCCGAGATATACCCAACCTCTGCACCCTGCTGGCCCCTTTTCTTTGTCTGTTGTGCTTGTGCGCGTCTCCTGCCCTCTCCCTACAGTCGGGATGTGGTCGGCCTTTCCACATACAGACGGGCTGGGATATGGTCAGCCTATACAATAGATTATGGTTTCATAATGTAAAAAAAAGCTGTCATCTAAATATAAACTATTATATATCATAACTTTGTAGACTTATATTTATTATCCAAATGTTTAATCAATATTGATTTATGATTAATTAATAATAGAAACAATTTTACAGTGTCAATTTATATTCATAAAATTAAATTTTATCATTTTAAAATATTTTATTAACTTTTTAACTGTAACTTCGTTTTTTTACAAGAAATATAGTACTTTATTTTAATCTAGATTAATATTAAAAGCATAAAAAGTTGAAATTACAGCTGTTTATGATATGTCCCACTAATACAAAATTTTCAAAATAAAAAAAAATCAAAAACTAATTTAACTAAAGAAAAAAGTAAGAAAAAAGTAGAAAAGCATAATATTTAACGCGTGTAAAAAATGATTTTATTTATTATCAATAGGATTACTTATTAATTTTTTAAACACTTATTAAAGTCATTTATTTATAAACAAAAAAATTAAAGTCATCTATTATTATAGGATAATAAAAATACTCATCTTTCTTTTTGTAAGGCCCACTCAAATTCTGCCTAAAGTTTAAGGGTCTATTTTAGTCTGTTAGGCTTAAGGCTGACCCATAGGATGTCCAAAACACCTAAACCAGCCCTAACCCCCCTCATTCTGCACTTTTCAGAAAAACAGTCCCTTGCTCACTTCTTTGTTCCCTCAACAGAGCTCTGCTAGGGTTTGGATCTCAAACATCTTCAAGCTAAGCTCAACTCCACTCCCATCTCACGTAAGTTGTTTCTCAACCGTACCCTTCTCTTTTCTAGCTTTGTTGTCATGATTCTAACTAGGGTTCACCTTGGTAACCCATTTTGAATCTGTTTCATTATTTTTCCAGCTCGCGAATCTGCTTCGGGAGTTGTCGTGCTCATTTGCTTAGGTGTCGGGGGTGTTCTGCTAGCATTTTCCAAGTAAAGGAAGTTAGGGTTTTGTTTGTTCTTCGATTTTCTTCTTGCTTTGGTCTTGTTTCATGATATTGTGGCTTATTTGATGTTGTGATTGCTTGAGAAATGCTAAAACATCGTTTGGTTGTGAATACCTGACTATTGCACGCGTGGACAATGAAGGAACCTGGTGTTTTTTGCCCATGCAAGCAAGGCTCCCCAAAGCGAGAGTGTTAGAAGTGCTCCTTGGGGTTCTCGCGAACTGTCTCTCAAGTGACGAGCTCCAGTTTTTAGCGAGAGTCCTCGCCTAAGCGAGAGAACGCGAGATCCACTGTTTCCACTTTTCGAGTACTCACCTAGGCGAAAGGAGCTCACCTGAGCGAGGTCTTCTAGCCTGAGCGAGAATTGGGCGAGAATGTGCTCAAGTGTTGTTTTCTCCTCTGTTCTTGGGTGATGGTCACATGTTTGGTTGGATCACTATGTTAAAACATGAATTGAGTGATTTTGCATGTATTAAATGGTTTTTGGGCTGGAATTGATGAGTTTGGTATGATCTTTGTATAGAACCTGATTGAATGGTTGGTTATAAATATTGGCATGATATTGGTATGCAAGATAACTTTATGTTTGGTTGGTGAGACATGATTTTAGTATGGTTTAGGACGTAATTCCATGAATCTCTTAGTGAGACTTCATGGTGGTGCCTCATGGTCATGACGTAATTCCATGACCCTTTTTAGTGGGAGCTCATGGTGGTGCCTCATGGTTAGGACGTAATTCCATGAAGGTTTCGTGGTGGTGTCTCATTATATAATTCAGTAAGGATTCAAGTAAGGATTGCATCCTGAAACTCTAAATAGTCAATGAGTCTCACGTAGAGCGTACTAACTCAAGTGGTGAGAGTAGTAGGAGGCCCTAGTCTTTGGCAGGATAATGACCTTAGATGTTTGAAGGCTAACCTTGTTGGTCATCACATGCTTGGTTAATTTATGTATCTTTGATTTTAAAATTGTATCCAATTGTATGAAAAAACATTTTCCACTCTAGCTTACCCTTGTTGTTTGCTTGTGTGTTTGTTTGTGGTTTTCTCCTTTTGCAATGATCATCAATTTATTGGTGTGAGCAGATGTGGGAACTTCTCGTGGTCATCAGGGTGATGAAAACTCCGCTGTGTAGCTGATCTTGGGTTGGATCCCCATGTTCCAAGTTCTCTTTTAGGGTTGTGGCCCATGTATTGCCTTGCTCCTTGAGCATATATTTTGGATACTATTAAACTTCTTTTCCGTGTTGTTAATAGCATCGTGGTATACCTTGGTTCATTTCCTAGATATTCTTAATAACGATAAGGAGTGACACATATACTCCATGACTTGACTCTTTGTATTACCTCCATAGTGTTTCATTTAATTAAATTTATTTATTAAATGGGACGTTATACTTTTTATTTTTATTTTTTTTACATAATTACTTAACAAATAAGAGAGTTGAATAAATCCATATAAAAAATTTGAGTCAAATTAACATAAAATATTTAATACTTTATTAATCCTTTTATTTCTAGGACTGAAATTTCCACGATTTATTTTAACATATTCATTTGCATGGAAATAACTAAAATAAATTTCTTTGAAGTGTAAGATTCATTGCATCAAATCAACATAACTTTAATAATTTTCTTTAATTGTCATAAAACATCATTTCTGTACTGTACGTCCCATCGGTCAATCGGCCAAATCTAATTCTTAGGTCCATCGGCCAAAGTTGAAAAACTAGTACATGTAAGGCTAACGGTCGAACGGTCGAACGACCTCCTGAATAAATTGCAGAACCACCGGCGAATCGGCTCTGTCAACCAGCCACGTAGCATCGTTAAAGGACCATCGGTCGAACGGATCACGAATAAACTATAGGACCATCGGTCAAACGGTTAAACAAATAAGTCATAAGCCAACCATGTTCATGCCCATCGGTCCATCGATAACACCTGGTCGAGCGACACGGACCCGTGATGGCACATCGGTCGATCGGACAAGTACGTGTAGCACCTAACCATAACACGACAAACACTGAACCAACCATCGGTTGATCAATCTCTTTAGACTTGTGTAATCCTTCGCATGCGTCTGTCAGTCGGTCAGACGTACATGAATGGTTCACTTATTAAAACAGTATAACAAACCCAATCAAGCGGCCATCGGTCGCACGGTCAAACGATCAGTCAATCGAGTTAATTAACGTTAAACGAGTCACTAATCTTGATTAAAGGATCATTGGGCCATGATTAAGGAACCCTAATCACAGGCCCACACAGAAAACTATAAATAGGGCCCAAAGGTAGGTTGGTGAGGATCTTAATTTCGCATTTATTACAGCAGATATATTGATACACCGATCGGTCCTTAACTGACTTAAGCATCAGAGTCCTTTAGACAGGTACCCCGATCGTCGCCCCAGCCGATCGAGCTAAGGAGTGAATTTTACTAGAAGTTATTATTGCAGTGGGAAGTAGAGCAAGCTTGAAGAGACTCTTTAGTAGGTTCTCGGTCCCTACACCCGAAACAATTTCCATTTACAATACCCAAACATTTCATTCCACTGTAGAAATAACAGTAGGATACATAACACATATCCGAAATTCATGAAAGAATTGAAAGAACCAAAGTAATCTTAATTAGAACATAAAGCATACACGTTAGAAGCAATGCAAAAACGCCCAAAAATGAATCAATTGGCATATTCAGCGTGGTTGCAATCTGAAATCCGAGAACTTTTACTTTCGTTTGAGACCCATGGGAAACATCCAGTTGATGTTTTCTTCTCGCAACCCCTTTCCACTGTAGAAATCTTCACCATCTTCGTCTTTTTCCCTTCTTCTTCTTCTCTCTTTTTCAGTTTTTCCTTGTATAGCTTCCTCGTTACGTATGCTTCAGCAAAACCATACCCTCCAAGCGTTGCCATTGCCACTTAATCAGAATTCTTGGAATTAGTAAAATTAAGGTTTTTGTAAGGAGAGAACATAGATGGGGTTGCTTTATATAGATTTTATTGTCTTGCGGAACAAGAAAAAAATAGTTCTCAAAAGTATGAAAGAACAAGGAATTTTCCGCTGTTTCAAAGTTTTGGTGCGGCTTCTATAGCCGTCATTTGCCGCGTATCCCTCTTTACTTTTCCTTCAAGGAAAGTGCTTGAGTTCTGTTTGGGTCAACTATTATTAGTAATAGAAAGTTCTATATTGATTTAGAACTTAAAATTATCTATCTTATCAAGTTGGACTACTCGCAGGTTTTTTATTAAACATGTTTTTGATTATTTAGTTTTATTAAAAATTGAAATTAGATAATATTTTAGATTTTAGTTCAATTTATTCACAGTTTTAAAAATATATAAATTTAAGTTTTTTAATTAAATTTTGTTAAATCTATTCATTTCATACAAATTTTATGATAATTTTTTAATTAATTTTAAAATTAAAATATAAAATTATTTAAATAATTCAAATAACTTAAATATTATTATCAAACATATTTAAAATATGAAATAAAATTAACAAAATTTGATTAAAATAATTAAATTTATAATTTTAAAATTGAAAGACTAAACTAAATAAAAATTAAAGAAAAATGTCTAATTTTAAATTTTACATGTTGATTCTATTGTTAAAAAAAATTAAAATAAATAGTTTAATTTATAAATAAATTTAAAAATTATCTACATGTATTAAGCTGGAACTCTATGCTTCTATTATCATTTTACAACCTTAAAAATATGAAATTTTATCCTTTTTAAGTGCGTCAGTGCTGACGTAAACGGTGGCCCGCGAAGCAAGTGGCGGTGTATTCTGCGAAGGTATAGTACGTTCCCTTATATAGAGACAAATATATTTTTGAATCATTTTTAAAAAGTTAAAGTAAATAAAATATTTTTATAAGTTAAAATTAGGTTATATAGAAACTAATTAATTTTTCTTTTTTCTATTTGATCGCAGTAATTATTTCTACTGTGAAATAAAGGTAATTAAGCACACACTTTAAATCAGATAACAAGCTTCTCTAGTTTATTTTTGGAGAAGCTTTTAACTTTTTCAGACTTATTATAACTTTCACATAAAATAAGGAGAGAAACTGATTTTTCTTTTTCTCTTTTATTTTCCTTTTCCGTAAATAGTCATTCAAAAATTCAAGAAAGATCCTTACTCGTTTCCAACTTTAATAATACACAGAACACTTGAGAAAGTACAATACAATTTCATTTAAAACATAGGAAACGAGCATATACAAATTTAAAGGTAACACTCACCCATCTGGCGAGGCTTTTAACACTAAAAACTTTGAACAAAATAAAAGGTACAACATTTTGACTGAATCACTATAATACAATCTGATTATGTAACAATGCCATAACTCAACAAAACATGATTTTCATGGATTTGTCGAAACCTTAACCAACTCTGTAGATGTTTTTAGTCGTTTTGGAAACCAAGAGAAACATCCACTTATTCTATGGGTCTTGGCATGGGTCATACCCTTGTTGCTTCTTCCCTTTTCTGTTTTCTTCATTTTCTCTTTGTGGTGCTTCTGCAATACATATGCTTCAGCAAGTTCAGCACCACCTACCATCTTCTGCGTGTGTCTGCTACACAATATTGTGTACTAATTAATCCATGCATAGGGTGGATTTGATTTATAGGCAAAATTTGGCATGTGTGTTTTGCATTGCCTTGGCATGCAAGCAAAGAGCCACATAAATAATAAGTTAAATTGTATATTGAATTTCACTATTTGTCCGCACTGTCATGGCTTAGCTTTTGTTTGGTAGCTACACTTGGTGACCAAGGAATTAATAAATTATTGCCCTCCCCCATTGATCTTTGTCTCTTTTTTCTTTGTTCTGTTTCGCGTTTTCCAAGTTCATAGGATTTGACAGAGTTTTCCAAGTTCATAGGATTTTGACATGCATACAAGCACAACTAGCCTTTTATAGTTCGAGTCATTCGGTACTTTAGTTAATTTTTAAGTATTTTAAAAGACAGAGTATTCAAAATATTTTAGACTAAAATACTTTTTAAATATTTTATATTAATTATATATTAAACTTTAATTAATTTTTATTATTTGTAATTTAATTTTAAAGTTGAGATCTAATCCAATTTATTTAGGTCTAACTCAACGAAGTTCAACTTTAGTTTGGTTTTATCCATAGTCCGATATCATATATTACTTAATTCTAATTTGACTAATTTTTTTGACTTAAACTAAAATTGACTTTATATCGATATAATTCGATTTGACCTCATCCTTGTTAAACTTTGTTCAACCTGACTTGTGTTTAGTTGACCTGATTAAGTATAACTTGAGTTAGTTTGAACTGACAAAGTCTAATTTGAGTTTGACCTTAGCCTAGCCCAATCCAACCTAACCTTTCTTGATTATGTCTTGCCTATTTCGTCTAACTATGACCTGACATGGATTGAGCTAAATCTGACCTAACTTGAGTGGACCTTGACATGGTCTGAACTTAACCTAAATGACTTGGATTTGACTCTATGGTCCGACCTAACTTAGCGCAATACGTATCCAACCTTGAATTGGCTCAACAAGAGTTGGGTCGGTCTCAACTTAGAATTGGCTCAACTTAAACCTCAATTCGGTTCGACGTGAACCTAGTATATCCTGACCTAGATCAAGTTTTTCTCGACCTAATCTAAACCTAATTTAAATCGATTGGACTTAAACCCATCTCGACTATTTTAACATGGACCTAACTTAAACTAAGGTTAACCTGACCATATACATACTAATATGAAATTGGATTATAATTAAGTTAAAAATAAATTCATGTGTATAAATTTATTTTTAAGTAATTATTTCTTTTCTTTTCCATTTTTAAAACGATCTTTTTATTTCAAAAATATTCATGTATTAACCTGATCTATGAAGTTTTTGTGAACATTTTTTATCTTATAGATTTTTTTATATGGATATTTTTAGTTCTTTGTGCTTTTTTTTGCCCTAACCATGTGGATCAAGGCTGAATTGATAGGTTTAATTCAAATAAATTCTTTTCGGCTTCTTAAAAAAGTAGTATTCACAATGGTCACTCGGGTGAGGTGGAAAGATTATATAATTAGGTTTAGGTTCATTTTTTAAGTGTTGTGTGTTGACCCAATGACCATTTTTGTAGTAGTATTTGATTGCGCGTATTTGAAAATTTTCACCTGTGCATAGAGGTCAATTCTCTGCGTGCTTAATCAGCTAACTTAATGCTGTTTGGATTCTTGTTTACACAATATCGGTTTAAGATAAAGTAAATAAAACTACTCATTTCAGGCATTTAGTAGAAGAAGGTCTCAATTTTTTTTATTACTAATATTTTTCTATTAATTAATTAATTATAAAATTAAATTTAAGAAAAAAAAGTCTCAAAAAAATATTTTTGTACTAATATACCTCTATTAAATTAATTTAAAATTATGTTTGAGATGAAAAAGTCTAAAAAAATATTTTATTACTAATATAGTTGTATTGTATTAATTATAAGTTTATGTTTGAGAATACAATTTAGTTAAATTATTATTTATTTATAATAATTTTTATTGGTATTAATAAAGATAATTAAGGAGTTAAAACCTATAGCAAATATTAATTTTGTTTACAAAGAAGAGAATGATTAGTTATTTTTATTCTCTTTTAATTCTATTTTCTTCTTTTATCTTTTTATCTTTTTGTGACTTTTCTTGCATCTCTTTACTTTCTTCTTTTCTAAGAGTAAATTTTTTACGGTCTTGACATATTACCTTCCTTCAACCTCATATAGCCCGTGTGTACCAATTATTCATCCTCATTAGTATGTTTTTTCTTTCTATTTGTGTTGTTATAGTTTTAATTCTGTTTTGGATTTGTACTAAAATTAGAATTGTGTTTCTTTTGTCCAATTTTGTTTTTTAGTACTTTTTGATTTACGAGTTTCAAGAGTTGTTTTGCATATATTTTTAGGAGAAACTGAAATTTTTCTACAAAATAATTAATTAGATTAAGGGTTAGTCTTTTGGTGGATAATAAATTAATTGAAGCATAATTCAAGGATGAGTTTTTTGTAGAAAGATAATTCAAGTTTAGGAAAAAAAGGACTTACTATCGAGTTGAGAGGAACCTAAGTTTTGTGAAAAATGTATTAGACGCAAAATGAAACAATTTCATGAAAACAATGAGAATGAAATTGTAAAATTTGTTCAAGAATCGTTTATAATTGATTACTTTTTTTATATTGTAGATAAATAAATTACCACACTTCATAGTAGATATGAACAATTTAAAATATATGAAAATATTTTTTGTTTTTTACGTAGTGTTAAAAAATTAAAGTCACTATATTGTATGTTCCTGCAGAAATATAAACGGAATGTCAAGGAACACAAATCACATCTTACCCCAATCACTGACTTCTCGAACTGGTTTCTCCTTGACTTGGATGTGCCTTCTCCTAATGTTGGCGGTCTGGACCCTTAAGGGGTTACCTGCGGAAAGGACTCCTACGATCAAGTCAGCAAGGGCTCTCAAAAGTCAAATCTTAGATTAATGAATTAATGAAAGTGTACCTCTTAATTGTTGGGGTCCACGTGTATTTATAGAGTCATTAATTATGTTTGCCCCTTCTTATAGGTTGGGTCCCATTAGTTGCGTTGGGCCAATATTCAGATTCTTGATGGGCCTATGCCAAGCCCAAGTCCTGTGTCAGCGAGTCGACACTAGAGGTCTCGCTTGCAATTTCCTAAGTTTGGAGTTAGCGACTTTTCATTATGTACTATCCTTTATAGTAGGTGGCTTGAGTCTTCATGTGTGTTATGTTGTTTAGTTAACCATTCTTCTATTCTTTTTATATTAAGGCTATACGTAGGCAGTTTAGACTGGGTAGTTGTCTAGGTTTGCCTTGGTATAGTACATTGTACATTTTTGAAAGAAAAATGCTTAAACCTTGAAAAATATTTAAAACATGATAATTTGTTAGATAGTGAGGGATTGAATTTATTTTCATAATTAAATATCTTAAGAGAAATTATAAGTTTGCAAAATGATAAACCAATTGACATTCTTAATTATATAAAAAGACTAGATTCTTTTCCAAATGCATATAAGACTTATAAAATAATGTTTACAATCCCACTTATAGAATAGTGTTCAAAATTGTAATGTCAACAATGTCTCAAGAAAGATTAAATAGTTTAGTCTTATTATTTATTGAAGAAGAAATGTTAAATAGAATTAATTATGATAATTTAATAAATAATTTTGCATTAAAAAAAATCACAAAATAAATTTTAAATTCAAGGCCTTATTTTTTAAGTTTGTTTTAGGCCTTCCAAACTCTTGAGCCACCCCTATTTACCCAATACATGTTTGAGAAGCAAAAAAAATGCAAATTTAGAATGTTTTTGTTTACTTTATTAATTTAAAGAAAATTTCTTTAACCACGTAAGCATTGATCCATCTTATTGGGCTTCACAAGAATGCTCGACTGTTTATTTATTTTTATATATTTGACGAGGATAAGCATGATTAGATTAGCTAAAAAATGCCTGGCGCTTCCCTTTTACTTAGCCTATCTTCTTGTAGGAACTATGGGGTGATTCGTGGATGTCGACTTCGAGATGAAGTCGTGGAATGTTGCTTAGGTGATTTCTACAGGTGGTGCCCAAAGTTAAATAAGATTGTTTATGGGCCATTTGTAAGACCCATGAAATTTAATTAATTAATTAATTAATTAATAAATGAGGTTGGGAGAATTAATTATGACATTAAATTATGAGTGAGATGACGTGGAAAAGTACTAGCTCATGTGGTTAAGAGTATTTTGGATGTGTGAGAGGACTTAGGTTTGAGTCCTATGTATGCCATTTGTGTTATTATTCATTATTATTTTAAAATATATGATGATCATGTTGTGAAATAATATGATAATTGGGTTGTGATTGTTAGCATGAAATATGAATTGGCCTGATGGTTTGGTATTGATTTAGCTTTGGCATGGTGAGGGGTTCAAATCTTGGTGAACCTAAATTGAACATTTTTTTGTCATTTTTGGTTTTGGCATGAAGGTGAAGGGTTAACGTAAACCCTAGAGAAATGGCAGCCAAGCGGGGGGGGGGGGGGGGGCTGAAAACGGATCATAAAGGGGTCCATGAATGGCAATAAACATCACCATTAAGTCTTAGGTTCGTTTTATATTATTACCTAGTTTTTAGGATACCTTTAAAAGGCCAAAGTGAGGTAAAGGGAAGGGTTTTGGCAAGCTGGAAACTATACCTACAGAGAGAGCACGAAAATTCTGGAATTGTGTGAGGTTTCGGTGAGACTTGAGGGGCTGAATAGAGAGGAGCCAAGGAGGGTTGGTGTTCAAAGGAGAACTTATCAATTTTCAAGTTTAAGCTAAAGGATCCAGGTTAGGGGAGTTTATATGTTAGAATTTTTATAAGTGTATGCGAATTGCTGGATATATGTGTAATTGTTGATTTCTGTTCGTTTTTGGTTGAATCTTTGTGTTTCTGGAAAATTTCCAGAAACCGCCTGGCGGGCTGTTCATAGCCGCCAGGCGGTGCATGTAATTGTATGTGATCTGGGTTCCTGGACGAGGAACCGCCTGGCGGCACACTCCCGGCCGCCAGGCGATGCGTGAAGTTTTACACTTTTCTAGGTTTTGCTGATGAACTGCCTGGCGATGATGAATTTCTGCCAGGCGATGCGAGTCTGTTGGGCTCGATTTCAGGTGATTTTGGGTGTTTTGGATTGAGTTGATCGGGGAAAAACAAAGGGATAGTGGTTACTGGAAGTTCTAACTTGTTTTCCATTGATTTTGAGCGTAATGAAAGGTTTAATCTGATGGAACAGTGTAATTCAGTTGTAGGGTTTGGGTATTGGCGGTTTGGTAGAACTAAACTGGACAAAGTTTATTATAATAAAACTAATGTTGTTGGAATTAGACTAAGTGCGGATTGATGGCACTCGTATTAGGTTCTTGGAGAGGATTGATTGAGATAGGAAGAAAAGGGGGCATCCAGATGGTATGAGGATCATTTTCGCAGGCGTTGTAAAACTGGGAAATTGCCCAGAAATCTATGTGCCGCTTGGTGGCACGGGCTTTGCCGCCAGACGCCTTCACAACAGTGTTGTTTCTGGGTGGTTGCGCGAGACAGTGAGGATTTGGGGGAATTTTGAGGTCAGGTTGAAGAGTGAATGAAATTAGGAAGGTTAAGGGGGGGGAATGAGAAATGTAACAGTTAGAGGATTGAGTTGAGGTGGGAGGATTTGTTGACAGGCCTTGGGTAGTTGTAAGAGGGAAGTTAGAGACAAACTTGGTAATGGTAATGAGTGAATTGTGAATTGATAGGTGAGGAATATTAACATAAGATAAATCTGTTTATTTTATCAAGCATACGGGGATGTATTACATGGATGGAAGTGGAAATTTTGGTTAGTGAACTGGCCACTTGAGGGGTGATGTACCATAGTATGCTATCTTAGCTAGAATTTGAAAGTAGAAAATGTATGTGTGAAAGTTGACACTGAACTCAATGGGATCTGACTTGGAATGCAAACACCATGGTAGCCTTAAAGTGGAGGATCTTGATAAGAATGGGAGGTTCATCTAGTAGGTAAATCAGTAATGTTAACAAATGTAAGGCATGGTGGCAGTATGATACACTGAAGTTTTAACTATTAAACTTGGTTGAGTGACTAATGAGGTCTAGATACGAATCCCTGTGACTTAATTAAGAGCAGTACAGTAACCAGTGGTGAAACTGATATAGCGCCTAGCAGTGGTGGTAGGGCCGCCAGGCGATAGCGAGGCAACAATGGGGTCTGGTGCAGGTGGCGCCTGGCGGTGAGGGAGGTCCCGCCAGGCGATAGAGAACGAACAGAAGCGCTATGGGGTCGCGTCCGCCTGGCAGCATGGGCGGTTCCGCCAAGCGGTTGTTGCAGACTTTGTAATTATTTTGAGGCGCATGGCGCCTGTCGGTACGTGTCCCCCGCTAGGCGATTTGGCTGCTGTAAGTCCTAAGTTATTGGACTTCGTAGGGTGATCTACAAGGCTTTTGGAGATGCCTCAAAGGTAAGATTGCTGGGTTCCTTGAGTTGAGCTCGAAACGGCATCCCTCGAGTTGAGCTCGGGATGGCGGATGAACACGAGGAACCCTTGAGTTGAGCTCAGATTGGCGAGTGTTGCCGATGTGAGTGTGCTGGTTGTGGCCAGTACGGATGGGTCCAGATAGATTGCCCTCCTCAATTGTTGGCTGACGAGTTTGGTAGTCTTGGGACATTACGGACTATGTTCGTAATTGGGAACTCCATCTGGTGTTACGGTGTATGATCCGTGGCATTGGTTCCCACATGTGCTCTGTCGGTTGTGGCCGATAGGTTTGACAGCAAATTATCTTGGGGGTAATCACTAGAAGAGGTAGAACACGAATGGTCTGGTTGTGGCCCGACGTTAGAGAATTGAGTAAGAGATGGTATCTTGGTACTTGTAGAGTTTACAGCTGTATAATTGGTTATTTGATATTTGTTATGAAATATGTTGTTTTCATAAGCTCACCCTATCTGTTTGTGTTTGGCGATGATCGTGTACGCGATACACGTGAGCAGAGGATGTTGATGCAGGTGGAGCCAGTGAGGCTTAGTCACGGAGCGTGGGGAAAGCTTGGGAGTTTTATACATTTTTGTATTATTCCGAGTTGAACTATTTTGTAAACTCTTATGAGAGGTTTTATGTTGTTGTTTCAGTTTTATTAACTATGGATTTTGCTTTTATTCTTGGAGGTTAATAAAATTTAAATTTCCCGCGTTTTTGGGAAATGAGGTTTATTCATAAATGCGACAACTTTATGTTTTTTTTAATTATTTTATTTATTTAAATCAGTAATATCCTGACGGGATGTTACACCATTGACAGAAATCATATGAGTGAGGGTCCCAAGAGTATATGTGATGACTGCGTATTTTTGCCCTTATTTAAGGTTTATTTTTAGGTATTTAAGTGAATTTTAGTGCTTAAATGAGTGCGTTAATTAACAATTTTGATAATTAGGCTATTTGAGCTTGTGAGATAAAAATGTCATAAAAAGTGATTTTTAGCTACATAAATTATTTTTGGATATTTTAACGTTTGTTGATGCAACTGAAGTTAAGATTAAGCTCATTTAAAGAGATAATGTACAGAAAACGTTACTAATTGCTCCAATTTGTGGAAGAATCAACAAAAACATGAACCCTAACAATGGGTGCTCTCCAAAATGTAAAAATAGACTAGGGAAGAAGAAGTGTCTACCATGCTACAAAACCCTAAGAAAACGTGGTCACATCAAATCTGCCACTCAGAATTACAAAAATGTCATTCTGCCACTCAGAATTACAAAAATGCACTATGGGCAGAAAATGCTGGCCCAATAACGTGAAAGGGCTGACTAACATGGCGTAGATGTGGCAATGATGTGAAAATCACGTGACAACTCTCTCTTGACCTTAAGATAAATGTCTAAGATCCAAAATTACTTCAGCTAAATACCTAAATATAATTAAAAACGAAAATTAGGCCAAATAATGTGAAATTAACCCAAATTCGGAACAGTGGCCCAATAAAGCCCAACGGACAAAAATGCACTAAGAACAACAATTAAGTACTAAACAACTATCAAATGAGCCAAAGGCTAGTGAAATGGAGGAAAATAATGACTCATCAAAATCAACCACACTTACACTTTTGCACTCTTGGCAAATTTAAAACAGCACAAGGACACACGGACAACACAAAGAGACACACACACACACAAACAGACACAAAATAGAAAAACATAGACATATCCAACATAGAAGGATTCCAAATTTCAAGTTATCTATGAACATCATCCAAGCTCTTCAAAACATGTCAAGTACTCAGTTTAACTTAAGGAGAGAATTGAAAGCAACATAACCTCATGGTATACGCACTGTATCACTCAAATCTCTAGGCTACTATTTACTCTCAAAGCACCCCTGAAAAACAAACATCAAACAGAGTTGGCAAACCTCTAGAACTAATAACCAAACCAAAACACATGCAAATCAAGATCAGAAGAACTTCTCAAGGTTGTAATGTGGCTGAGGACAAGGTGTGGAACATATGGATAAGTGGCTAAAAAGAACCAAAGGAAATAGAGGAGCAATGGCGAAATACATCAAAATCAAGCATGAAAGCAATTCCAAACTGCAACACTTCTAGATTCATTTCTCAGATAATGCTCAAATCCAAACTCCTTTTATTTCTTTTCTTTCTTTTCTTTCCTTTTCTTTTCTTTTCTTTTCTTTTCTTTTCTCTTTGTTTTCTCTCTCACTTTTTTTTATACAAAGAACATGCAAAGAAACAAAAACTTTGAAATCCCACCTGGGTATACAAATGAGCAATTCCAAGAACCAATAAAAAGTGTGCGCACAACCACACTTATTGTGCACGACCACACTTAATTGAGCACCCATTTTCCAAAACAATTCCAAAGCTCCAAAATTTCCCGAGGTAGGAAGAATCATGGTTTTTCAGGCTAAGGGCTTCTAATGAGCTATAAATAAATGAAAAAGGGTACGCAGGCTCAAAAAGGGGTTATCAAAGGAAACCGTTCAACGTAGGCTCATCTGGTTATAGGCTCACAGAAAAAATTGCCTAAATCATATCCAAACATGCATGTGAATAAGAAAAGCATAAAAAAGAGTCAAGCCAAAGCCACTGTGCAAGCATTCAAGAGGCATTTATCACACGATAAAGAACAGAGAGTGGCTCAAATCCTCACATAGGGTAAAACATTTCAAAAGCAACTTAACATGCAAAAAGAAAGCAAGGATATCAATCCACCGAACAACTAACAACTCATCCTCCAAAAGTGAAGTGAGTATCCCAAACAGAAAACTAAACTTAACACAAATTAACAAAAAAGGAAACAAACAAAAGGAAATAACAACAGACAGACTTCCCCCACACTTAACCTATACATTGTCTCAATCTGACTCAAGCACAATATC
>Ga0214542_1005884_pt1 | contig 22924 bp, 7 predicted proteins | sample CNSS1metaG_FD_160096 | JGI IMG/M metagenome (GOLD analysis project Ga0214542, IMG submission 160096) | Root nodule microbial communities from cowpea collected in UCLA plant growth center, Los Angeles, California, USA - CNSS1 | ecosystem: Host-associated > Plants > Roots > Nodule | place: USA...
TTAATGTAATTGCCATGAATATTTTTTTATCACCATCCAACATATATTGGAGTTCAAAAGATACAATAATCATGTTAAATTTATTTTATTATGTTTATTATTTATTATTTGTGTCATTTTGATTAAGTGATGTATTATCATTTTTATTAGTGTATAAAAAAAGATATTCATTAGAATTTAAAAAATTGAAGTAAACAAACATTTAAAATATATTTTAATTTCAATATTTGTTTTTCTTTAAATTTTTAATTTTTTTTTTAAATTTTATCAACTAGGTTTCATTAATGTTTGCAGTTTGCAAATTTAATAAATGTTTTAGTTCTCATGAAATTTTATTTGGTATTCCAATCTAAAATGTAAACAATTATATAATTTATTTCAAAGTATTTGATATCGAAGAAACAATCATCCTCCTAATATTGAATATTTGATAATATTATGTTTCCTTTACCGTAATTTTTTATTATTTTATAAAAATTAATTAAAATTTATATTGAAGTAGTAAGGAAACGGGTACGGGTATGAGTACGAGATTATACCCGTTACCCGGTGGGGATGGGGATGGAATAAAACTTTGATACCCATTGGGTTTGGTATGGAGATGGGGATGAATTTTTTTTATAAAAATGGGTATGGGATAGTGAAATCCGTCCCCGCCCTGTTGCCATCCATATTCATATCTATATCTATTAGATATAATTTTCAAACTATTGTGCAAATATAAATGTTATTTTATTAATTAAATTTTGTGAAATTGAGTTAAATTTAAATATTTTTTTAATATATTAGAATTATTAAAATACTATCATAATCAAGTTGTTGACTCGAATATAAAGTTTTCCTGTATTTTTATGATTAGAAGTCCAATATCATAATCAAGTCCAATATTTTTATGATTAGAAGCACAAATAAGGTTAAATTATAAAATACTAACCTAAAGATTAGTAATGTAAAATTAAGATAAGTTTTTTGTTTTTATACTATTGTCCTCATTGTAAAAAAAATTGAAAAATAGTTAAATTATAATACACTAAATTGATTTCCAAAAGTTAAATTACAAAAAAAATATCGGAAAACTTAAAATACTGTGATGTATCATGTAAATAAATCCTTATAATAACACTTTATAATAAATATATAATATGCACCGTAAATTCGTCTTGTTTTTAGTTTATGCGAAATTTCTAACACATTTTCATCAAGACATATATATATATATATATATATATATTTTGATTGTGAAACTATTTATTAATAGATAATTTGATAGAGATTCGATAACAGGTGAAATAATATACCGAACAAACTTCAATAATAAATTCTAATTCATAACTCTAATATGATGTTAAAAAATTAACTTTAAATTTAACTCAATCTTATAAAATCGACTTGTAAGATAAATTTTACACCTACTTGTATATTATAAATTGATTTTATCTCTTAACATGAAACTTTCAACAAAATCTTAAAATATATTTCTACATACATTACTATTTAAAAATTATTTTTAATTTTTGTGTAATACTTCAAATATATTTTATTGGTTAATAATAATTTTATGTTCAAATTATTAATGTTTATTCGGTAAATTCCAAAACAAGCCATGTCTTTCTTTTTCAATTTCCTGGAATTGATTCTCTAATTAACAGTTAAAGAATATTTTTAAAGTAAATGGATGGTTTAATATTTTCTTTGAAGGGCAAAATGGATTATATATCACAGTATACAAAGCAAAAGATTAAGGAAAAAATAATTAAAATGCATTGATAATTTCATTCTTTTGGCTATTTATTTTCTTTTTCCAAATTAATAAAAAAAGTGTCACTTTTTATACAATCTAAATGTATTATCTTTGTAACAATTATTTTTAAACTTATATCTACGATAATACTTTAATTAATTGACTATATTTTGTTTACAATAGCTGTGTAACACAAATAAAACTAATAAATAAATATGTAAATATGCATGACTTAAAAGAGTAATTGATGACAGATTGTACCTAACTGCAAAGATATACAAGTCTAAATTGTTGCTTTGAAAAGCCATTTTTTAGGTAAGAAAATGATGGAAATGGTTAAAGTTTAATTAATCTGCATCAAATCCACAGTGTCGGCAGCACTAGCTACCTATCTATCTATGCAGTAATTATGTTTATCATAATAATTGCATTCCTAATTATAGTTTTCATAATTTCTTAATATATCAAAGATATATAACCTAATCTTATACGATACTTCCTCCATTCCACAATTAATTTAGATTGTTATTTTTTAATTTAAACTAAGAAGAATGATGAATATACTATTTTTCAAATAATTTAATTAATATAATCTCATTTTTTATTGAATAAATTAATTGGATTGAAATAAAAAGAATAATTAATTTTTAAAAAATTAAAAAAAGTAACGGTTCATTAGGACAAAAAACTTTTAAGCGACTTAAAGTGAATATTATGAAATCGAGGGGGTACAATAGCAACAAATAATATACATTCTTTGGAGCACGATATAGATTAAAATTTGTTAAAAGTAATAAAACTATACGAGTTTTACAATTTATTCAATGACAAAAAATAACAATTACAGAGTTATATGAATTTTACTCTTTATTTGATAAATATTAGAAAGAATTTAATATTGTTTAATTTTTTGTTATAATTTACGCACTATACTCATTATTGAAATTGAATATTTATATAAAAAAAATCATAAGAACTTACATACTTTTTGTTTAATTTTAAACTAGTCTCCTAAGAGAAAACAAATAAATATAAAAACTTACAAAATTAATATTTTTTTAGAGTTTGGACTGAATACTGTTTTTAGCGACTTGATAAGGAAGAATATTGTAAAAAAGAAAAAGGAAAGAGACATAAATTAAAGATAGTGCTGGTCCAAAAATGAATATATATATATATATATATATATATATATATATAAAATTGTAGAAGTGCGTTTTTGACTCTTTGACTTGCTTAATCGCACAAGTTTTGCGTTTCAACGTACTTCCATTTTGGCCTGAAGCAAAATCAAGGAACATAAAAGCTGGTCCACCAAATGAATGTGTTGTCTTTTGGATAAGTTTTGTTATAAATAATTTTACAATATGAAATTAAAAAATAATAATTTACACGCAAATGAAAATATTTTTTTTTTTAAAAAATAAAGTGAGAGAATTTTACAATATTAGTTCATAGAATATTAATTTCAATTTTTGAAGAGTTTATTTTCTTGTTTTTTCGAAACTGCTGCTTGTAGAATGTATTGACTTATATAGCTTGGTTTACAAAATCACTTACTAAAGTGCTGGAAATCAGATAAAACAAATATAGCATGAAGCTTGAAATGTATTAATTATTTATATTTATTAAATTTTTTTCGATTTTTTTCGAAACTGCTTGTAGAATGTACTACTTCTTTTTATCTTTAAATTATTTATTAATTATTTTTTCTTCAATTTATTTCAATTTGTTAATTATTGGACTTGCTATTTTCCTTTACAAAAGTTAGTTGACTAACGAATTGAAAAAAAAAATATATAAATTAAAAGATAAGTTGAAGACAAAAAAATTAAACAATATTTCGCTAATCGATAAAATTGACCAATATATCATATTTAAATAAAAATAAAAAGATATTTTAAACATTTAATAAAACAAATTATTTTAATAAAAAATACTTAACTTTATAAGATATTTAAAACTTAATTAATTTTAAATTATAAGATTTTTTTTATAATCACATTAAATATCCTAGTTATTACATTTTAGTTTTTTTTAAAAGAAAAGTATTATATTATGTTACTTACCTAGCTAGGTATTATGAAAACTCCTGTTCTATCTAAAGAACTAATCAATAGTTGGTCAAACTTTTTACTAAAAAGAAGTTAAACTATTTTTTTAGGTCAACACTGTGGTAAAGGTTCTTTTTCTAAGGTCATGCATGTGCATCACAGAAATTGAAAATTCTCATCCAACTCGTGAATTCTTTTTCTCTCATTCTTAGCATAAACCATTCTCCTAACTCTTTTGGAACCCAAATTCAGAAATTTCTAATATTTTTATTTCATGTATCATTGAATTAGATTTTAATAGTTTTTTTATTAAGTAAAAGCTTGTGGTTCAAAATAACCTTATATTATAATTTAAACAATTTCTATAAATTCCAATTATACTTTACATTTGAATATAAATCTGATTAAAGGTATTACGAATATTAATGATTAATGAAAGAGTGAGTAGTACTACCAATAACATGGGTATAGAAAAATATAATAGGTTATCGAGAGAGAATATATCAGTTTATTGGAGAAAAACAAAATCAATCTGAGGGACTAGACATTAATTGGTGATCTGATAGTGGTCTGAGATAGCAGGTGAAACTATGTGTCTAAGAAATATAAATCTCACTAAAATAAATTTTTTAAGAGTGACTTTGATACCATGTTAATAAGTGAACTTTAAACATAGTTCAATCTCACAAAACCGGTTTGGTAAGATGATGTTTGCACCCACCTATATACTATAAAATTGTTTTATCTCTAATCGATATGAGACTTCCAACAACACTTTAATATGAACTGATGAACTAAATTTCAAATGTTCTTAAAGAAAGTCAAATATCGATAACAATTCAAAGTTGAATAAAACTTAGACTGTTGATTAATCGACAAATAACCTACTTTCAACACCGAATAAAGTTGTGAAATTTGTTTGTTGATGCACGCATGCATGCATGCCAACCAGAGCTAGCTATAGCTTGTGGTGTTTATATGCAACCATGATGATGAACATTTTTGACCAAGAAAACTGTTTCATATTGATCTGAATCTGGAATTGGTGAAGAGCTTATAGTAGGTGGAGATGGTGAATACATTCAAACTTTAAACCCTTTGAATGGTGTGTATGTGAGACTTATTTTAGTCGCAATGCACTTTATAGAGTGTAACATGTGTTGCAAACTCTACATGAATTTTTCACAACCAAAATACTGCTTTAAAATTTGTTAGAGTTCATATATAGGTAAGAAATATAACAAAATTTCTATTATAAAAGTAGATGCAAACTTACATTAAATTTAAAATTTACTCTTTCATATAATATTCTTAGAGGTAATTACCGAATCGATTTATATATATAATCTGTTTTGAAGTTTCAAACTTTTATATATTACAGTTTTATTTTTAAAAGATATTTTTTAAAAAGTTGAAGAAAAGATGGAGTGTATTAGAGTTATAGGTAATATATTAATTAGGTATATAAATTTATACATTTAAATTACACTTTATAAGAAAAATTGTCAAATTAGATATTATTAATCAGGTTAACTATACACATTCTTTTTATTAATTTTTTAATATATGTCATCAATGTACTTTAGTTTAACCACTCATTATTATTATTTTTTTTGTAATTTTTGTTCTCTAAGTACCTTTGTTAAATGGTTTTCTTATCACGTTAAGAGCACTAAATATTTATTAATGTTAGTAATGGCTACTTATTTTTACTCAAAATTCAAACCTAAAGCCTTAAATAAAATATAATGTTAATATCATATAAGATCAACGAAATATTTAGTCTTTAGCCAAATAGTTTAGCCAAGAGGTTTATTGCCAATTTTTTTTTCAAATTTTAAAATTTACTTGTGATGTTTTCAGTTTTTATACATGTCTTTTTTATATAAAAAAAAAGTATTCATGGTTTAATAAATTCTGATGACATGCTCATCAATATTTTTTTCTTGGCTAATGAGGTACGGTAAATATGCTAAAAGGTTACGTTTGAGAAAAATTTTAAGCTAATTTACTTTTTTTTACTAATTAAAAAGCTTAGTTAATTAACACTGTTATTAATATTCCGTAAATACCTTATTTTTGGTTTGTAATATTTATCTTAAATGACATCTTTTAAAATGTCAGTTTCTAAATTTTCATATTTTATATCATTTTGTCCTTTATTAAACTTTTTTGTTACCATTTTTAAATATAAGATGGAGTTTTATTATTATTATTATTATTATTATTATTATTATTATTATTATTATTATTATTCTCTCTTCTTACTCAATTATTTTAACTATTATACTGTTTATATTACTTATCATATTAATGTTTTTTTTTTCAATGAAAGGAACTAAAACTTAAATGTAATCTTTATGCTGTCAATTTATTGCATGGAAATTTAGTATGGAACTTATTTATATTTTTTAAAACATTAAATTAAAAAGTATGTTTAAGAACTAAAATTATAGTATGCATTTGATAAAATTTAAAAATTGAAATGACCATGAAGCATCACATAAGTATAAACTTAACTCTACAGAAAGTATATTCTAACAGCAGAACTAATATAATAGTTTTTTTTTACTCTAAATAAAATAATTGATGAATTATATTTTTTAAAAACTTAATAATTTTAAGACTTAGCTAAAACATAAAATTACACTTTAAAAGAAATAATTGTGAAAAATATTCAAATAATATTTCTTTTCTATAGCAACAACGTTTTCCCTATTTAAAATGCATAAAATGTTCACTTCCTCCATTTGTATTCAATTTCCATGAACTTGTCTTAACATACTATACAGGACAAAGCTACATTCCCTAGGCCTTCAAAAATATCTTCATTTTGTGTATAAAATTTATTTTAAAATAAAAAGTTAATGTGAGTTTCATTTTACACCTTAAAAAATAATCATTTATTTTATTCAATTCAGTGGAAGTTTTCAAAACATGATATTATCTTCAGAAAACAACAATTTTTATCTGCAAGTAAATTATTATTTTCGAAACAAGCTTGAAGGATAGAATATGTTTAAAAGAATTTATGAAAAAATTATAACAGTAAATTATGATTATTATATTCTCTTATGATTATTATATTCTCTTAGAAAAGTTTATCCTAGGTATTTTAACTTTTTTCAACAAAAAAATTATAGTTAAATGTACGATATTATTACCGTGTTGAAAAAAAGAAGAAGATAAGAACTTAATTAAGTTATTTATTCTGTGTGCACTCTTAAAAAATTCTTTATAAATATTTTATTTGTTTGGACCTCTATAAACACTTATGGAAAGAAAATAAAAATTAAATTTATTTTAAAAGTTAAAAAAAAATTTACATCGAGTTAAAATCAAATTATACACTCAATTTTTTTTATACAACTTAAAATGAGTACAATAATTTTAACTGGTTAACGAAATCAATTTATTTATTTTTTTCTTTTTATTTAAGTATTAAAAAAAATTTATTACTAACTCTAGTACTTCCTTTACATGTCGGTGGCCTCCAATTATCTTTTTTTTTCTTGAATTTCTAATCATTTATCCATTTTTTTTTTCAAAAACATATTAAGTTAATCTATGAACCTATCAAAGTTACTGCAGAAATTATATGATTTAGCAGGTTGATTATTACAAATTGTGGACCATCTTTGTAAGGCATCCTATGTGTCCTAATATATATATATATATATATATATATATATATATATATATATTATTCTTTTGCATATATGAAGTGATAAGTTTTTCTCCTAATAACTTTAAAGAATGTATTTTTTTCAAAATTATTAAAGAAATGACTTAGCTTTAACATTTTCATAGTAGATTTTTTTTCATTAATTGAAAAAGCATATTATATTTAGTCTTTAGGAAGCTATTAATTATTCATGTCTAATTAATGGACCTTTTGAAGCCTATTAGAACGAAGCAAATCCCTGTGGACCAAGAAAAAAACAAAAAGCCCTAAGAATTATGAGTTTCTATTTTTCTTTTAGTGCTTTACCTTTATGGGCCTTTTGAATGTACTTTTTTCGAATCCAAATGTCCATCAAAAAAGACTATAGAAAATGTTGGTGTCGTTATTAGCTGGAGAAATAATGATGGTGAAGTTTATGATTTCTTGCACCTATGTTACAATAATGTTAATAGGCATCATTTTTTTTTTCACATCAACAAAAAAAAAGACATCATTTTTTCAGTTGTTGTTTCCTACCTAGGCAATAGGGAATGAAAAGAGCATTGAAAAAAAGTTGTTTGCGATTCCTTTTTGGTCACGTAAAAGGTGTAACAAATAAAATGGGTAGAAAAAAAAATGCAACACCTTACATTCAATTACATTGACACCATATTCATAATTGTAGTTAGGTTTAATTCATTTTTAATTCTCTCATAAAACATAAATTTGGATATTTTGTTAGTTATGTGACATCATTGATTCTTTGCTCTTATCTCCATATTAAGAATTATTAAATTTTATGATTAATATAAAAACATTGAAGACAAGTAAATAAGATAACGAAGTAATATAATAGGTATTTCATCCAATTAAAAAAAAGCAGAGACTCAATTATAAATTATAAAAAATTTGAATACCTTACAAACAATTTTTTTTCAATAAAAGTTCAATTGAAAATATTTAAATTTATAAAACATTTAAAACTTAACTATGTTTTGTAATAATATTAGGTGTAGTAACACATGATTTTCATAAAGAAAGTCATTTCTAAACCAGAAAATTGCACCAACATGTTACATCATAAGCAAAAGAGTTAATAGTAAAGTATAACAACAAATTCATCTAAAAAATGTGAAATGTTGGCAAGTTAATATTCAAAAGATAAAAAAATTATAAATAAAAGGTGTTTGATGGATTTCAGATTCTTAAAAATAATTTGATGATGAAATATTATATTTTTTAATATATTTTAAAATATCAAAATCATTGTCAATTAGTATATTTTGAATACACACTAAAAAAGACAACACAAAAAATTCAAAAAAGAATCTAAATTTGTCTTTGGTGAGAACTTTAGATATGGTATAACAATAGTGGTAATCTTTTAATAATAAAAGTTGAAAGTATAAATAAATCTTTTATTATCCAAAATTCATTTAATAAAAACTATCGTCTCTAGATTTTAATAACTTTCTTTTAAAATTTTCTCTAACCTCGCCTTAGATTTTTTACTCCAATCTTCATTCTTTTAAAGATTAGGTGTGTTTCTTTATGAAGAACTCTACATATTGACCCAATCAAAGTAAAGAAAAGATTAAGCTTCCTTTTTGCCCTTTTTAAAATAGTTTTACTCTTTGGGTTGAGAGATAATGCATGTGACTCAAATATACTCTAAGTGAATTTCTATTACTTTAAATGTACTTTAAGTGAATTTATGTTGTTTTGTGAACACATTGATATGTTTAGATTTCCAGATGGGGTCTTACTTGTCATCCCGTGAGAAAAAAAAGCAAAGCTCTAAGGAGCATTAGTGAGATTAGAGGTTGTTTATCCAAAGTAAGGGAAGTTGATTTTAATCTTTACACATTTGATTTATATGGTATGAATTGATTGTTTGTTATTCTGTTAAATGAATGTTGAATTGTGTATTGTAATAGATTTGAGTAAATTTGTGTTTAAATGATTGAATTGGTCTCTAAGTTGTGAAATTTGGGTTGGATATGTGGTTGACATCCTTATCTTCAAATGAGTTATTTTGACTAAGTTGGCACTGCTTTGATTTGGATAAAGGATAAAAATACTCATTAGAGCCAAAAAAATCCTCTTTTATGGAGAATTGTGAATGAGTAAGCCCAATTCTCATTGAGTAATTGTTAAATTTGAGTTTGACATAGAATTACTGAAGGTATGCTTACATTATAATTAAATTTGTTGGTCTTATTGTATTATCCATCCACATATATCTAATATTAGGTTTGAAATATTTAGTTCTATGTGTTCAAGATTTCTCCTCAATTAGAAATATGATAAATTTAAAGTAATAAATAAAAGAACTATATATAATAATAGTGTAACAAATTGAATAGATTTAAACAATAAAAAAAAGTATATTTTATGTTAATGAATGAAAAACATGTTTTAATTATCTATAATATTTAATTATATTTTATTTATTAATTTCTATACTTTTTTTCTTTTGATATATGATTCTACATATTATATTATATTATATATATATATATATATATATATTAAATTAAATTAATAACACTGGTTGTTACAAATATGATAAGTTTGAATTCAATTTTTAGGATAAATTTCCATCATAGAATACTTCTTGTAATCATATTTAAAAAATTTAAAGAAATTTAAATCATTTCAATATTAGAATATATTGACTCAAATTATGCAGTGAATGTGTAATATTTTTTTATTTTAGTATAATTAACATTTAAAATGCAACGATCACGTAACTTATGTAAACAAATTATAAATAAAAAGTTAGTTATTCAAATTGTATTTCATAAAAAAAAAATCATTATCTTTCTAAAACACTTTTTTTTTCCTTTCCTCTATATTTATGATATACTTGTTCATGTTTTCATAGATTTAAGTCAATCATAGAGTATCATAGAGTAGAATACTACTCTATGATCATAAGTTGTTTTTAGATAAATTTCTCTTTGCTCTTTTTTCTTGAGTTGGGTTTATGGGAAGAGTTGCATGCCTAGGGTTAAGGCTTTGCATATGAGGTCATCTCTATTAGTCTAAAAGTGTGGTTGTATGTTTAAATTGTTGGTTATAATATTTTATGTATTGTGAGTGTGGTGAAGTTTGGAGCTTAAGCTTAATTAAGAAAGTTGTAAAGGTGAGAGAAACTAGTTATAATTTGACAATATCTTAGGGTAAAAAAATTTGGACAATGTATGTAACTTGGTCACAATGTTTTGAGTTTGTGTGCATGAAATTTGTTTAGTTGAATAATATTCAAATTGTTTTTTTATGGAAAGTATATATGATGACAAAATATTTTATAAAATTGTGATAATGATTTTAGGTTTGAAATATTGATGTTCTTGATATACATCACAAGATAATAATCACAAGATAGATAATACTGTTATATGAATGAAATATTAAATTGTTGAAAGTGATGAATTTGTGCAATTTGTGCATGTGAAACTTTAAATGTGTTATAATATGAGATAATGGTTAATGCTCCAATGCAATCAATTTTTCTTGCAAGTATACTAGGTAATTTGTAGTACAACAAGTGTTGTATCCATAGAGATTTTGTAGAAAACACAAGGTCTAACTAGTTTGAGTCGAATAAAACAGTGTTTGGGTTGCATAGAAAATATGAGAATAAATTTAATAAGAAAAATTGTATTGATCTAAAACAATAAAATTCGATTAAAAACATATTTGAGTAAGGGTTGATTTCAAAGTTAAAAGATGTGTTGAAGACAGATTTCAACACTTTGTCCTTCTCTTGAATAAATTCAGTTAATATTATAAAGATAAAATCAATCATGTCCTGGTAGTTCTCTTTAAATGTAACTCTAGGTCCATTTCTAACACCTAGAGCCTAGGATCATCATACTTTAGTATGATTCCTTAACGACTGCTTGAATGAATCACCTGCATTAAGATCACAACTCTATAACCAGCTAGAGCCTTATCTATTCCTAACATCTAAAAGCATGAGGAGAATTAGTTGGACCATAACTTGAAACTAGTTCCCACTCAATCCCAAGTCAGTGAAATAAGACAAGTGATTTTTTCATCCAAAAACAAAATAAACTAATTCACAAACATGTAATAAAGCATACATTGATAAATAAAACAGTAACAATACAAGAGAGTTCCAAATAGATTATATCTTTGCTTCAACACTTAAAGAGATTTAACTCTTCATACTAGATGGCAACAATACAACATATAAAAGAGTCATCTTCTCTTTTACCCTTAAATAATGTTTACTAAGTACATGGGAAAGTGTCTTCAAAAACTCTTTAAGAGTATCTCAAAAGAACCCTATCAAAAGTATCTCTAAATAGGGGTGCAAGTATGCTTTTATAAACTGTTCAGGGTAGTGCTTAATAGTGCACTTGTGGCTCCAACTGTAGAGGTTTCCTCCCTATGTGGGTTTCCTTTATTGCTTAAGCCTTGTGCTTTGGTGCTACAGCTCCTGAGATAACTTCTTAAAGAAGGAGTCTTCATGGCTTAACCTCAGGTTCAGTGCATGAGGTTTCCTTCTATAATGAGTTTGCTAGTGTGGCTCAAGCCTCAACTTTGTTGCTTAGCTGCACCAGTATTAGTTTTGTCCAAAATTGCTTGAAATTCATCCATTTTCTTTATTTTTTCCACTTTAACTCTATTGATATTGGAAATTGCAAAACAAACTAAATTGGGGTGATTGATACATAAATTAGTTAAAATAAAAAATAAGACAAGTGTTAAATTCATCTTTAAATTATCTCATATTAGACACTTATCAATAATATGTTGGTAAAAAAAATGAAAGTGAGATTATAATAATGTTTGAACTAAAAACATGCACTCTTGGGATGTTTTGAATTATATTTTTTTAAGTTGAATTGTGTTAGATGAAATATGTTGAATGTTTTGATAGTTAAAACGTAAAATATTGCAAGTAGATCAAATTAGTTTAAGATTGTCTAATTTAGAAACAAATGACCAATTATATGTATGAAAAAGGAACTAAAACATTTTTAGAAAAATTTGGCACAATCTATGCAATATGCATAAGTGATTTTTGCATATAGTTATTGGTCAACCACTTGCGTTGAATACAATTCATTTATTTGAAGTTTAGTCATTGGGTGACCATTTGTTTATCAAGAGAACTTAAAAGTCTTTGGGCAGGAAAAATAGGTAACTAAGGAAACTATCAAATGAAGTGAGTTAAAGAAGGATCATATAACCTAATACGTAGTGTAAAAAAATGTACATGGAAGATCCACTACAAAAATATATAATTTTAGTGGAGGTTTATTAACAAGGGTTATAATAACCTCTAGAAAGAAATGGACATAGGAGAGATTTTGGAAACCCTTGTTAAATACCAAGGGTTTTCTCAAGAAACCCCAGTAAAACTTTCATTTTCCCTCTTTTCATAATTTTTAAAATTTTTACTCTAGTATTCAGTGTCATTGAAAGTGACCTAGAATTTACTCGTGCTCACGCGTGTTTGGGAAGCTCTTTTCGTTCTCCTTCATCACTCTTCCGTTCTCATCAAATTTGAAGCCTAGGTAACCAATTTTTCATTCTACATGCTTTCTCATTCGATTTCATCACTATTTCCCTTTCGATTTCATAGCTATTTCTCTTTGCAGTTTCATCTCGTGCTTTTATTTTCTGTGTCACTACATCATCTCCCTAATTTCAAGTTTGATTTCGCATCCCTGTCTCTTTCATTTTCAAGTTTGATTTCGTTCCTAATTTCATCTCACTACCCTGTTCTAACCTAGTGTCGTCAAGTAGCAGCATTGACCGCAACCACTGCAACCAGATGTGATGCTCGTATACCAAAATAGGTATAACTTTCAATTCACAAATCTATTTAGCTTCTCACAATATCCAGTTCGCACTCATGCCTAAATTTTCTTAATTATTTTTCAAAATAATGTGTTTTTGCTTTTGCAAAAGGTAAAAGGGGTATTTGAGTTTGTATTTGATGTGTGGGCTGCTAGTTAGACTAAAACTGGGAAAATTCCTACTCCATGGTGACATTTGGTAATCCACATTTCTGAAATTTAATTTTATTGAGCCTATTTCTTTTGCACCACTGAAATTAATTGAATGTTTATTTTGTTTTGGATGTGAAACTTAATTTTTCTTTGACAATGTCATCAACTAGGTTGAACATATAAAACTTACTATATTTTCATTATTCATGGCAGAATCACCACCTTTCATTAAAGTACGATTTCCAGTGCTACACGGTTCAATATATGGAAGAGGAATTCCAGTGCACTTTTATGTGCATTCATATTATCTTAAATTTGCAAGATGACCTGTTTTAAATATAAATATCCATTTACTTCTATTTAGTGTTTTAAGAAGTAGTTAAATTTTCAATGTTATATTCATTGCAAATAATAAAAATGAGAAGGCAATAATATAATGTTTTGAATGATTAGTTTGAGCATCTTGGACTTATTCTCCTTAAATTTTCATTACTTTAGTTTTTCAACAACTGATTCTCATGAAGAAGTTAAAAGTTGGTTGTCTGTAAAATCTTGCAGTGCCCTGTTCTAGGGATTTGTTGTTCGATTCATGCTTTTCAATACTTAAGGTAAAGCCTATTATAAGCAATCTAGGAGAAAATCAATTTATAATTCCTTGAATTTAACATGCTTCTTGACCGTCCCTTAAAAACGTCTCTTATGTTATACTTTCAGTGCCTTTTCTCTGTAAGATTTACTGAAGCATTGTGGTCAAGTCAATGTTTGTTCTGCCTGATGTTAGATGAAGCTTACAATAGCTACTTTTGGGGGTGTTTTATGTTAGGATCGAACGCTTTACCACTAGGCCAAAAGTTATAGCCAATAGTCAAGGCGCAACTCTTTTTACTTAAGAGTGTAACAGCCCAAGTGCCACGATTCGATTGTGACCCGACCACTTGGTCTCTATCATGGGACAATTAATGTCACCTGCAACAATCTCCCCCTCAACAATTGTCCTACTTGTAATCCTACTCTTGGATTGTGACTTGGCCCACCTAACCTTTACCACGGGACAATTGTGCAACCTGCAACAATCTCCCCCTTAACAATTGCCCACCAAGAATCGAACTCATGATCTTAGCTTTGATACCAATTGTTAGGATCGAGCCGCAACAATCTCCCCCTTAACAATTGCCCACCAAGAATCGAACTTGTGATCTTAGCTCTAATACCAATTGTTAGGATCTAGCGCTTTATCACCAGGCCAAAAGCTATAGCCAGTAGTCAGGGCACAACTCTTTTTACTTAAGAGTGTAATAGCCCAAATGCCACGATTCAATTTTGACCCGACCCACCTGGCCTCTATCACGGGACAATTGATGCCACCTACAACATTTTATGCATGATCTAACCTATATTTCTAGACAATTATCATTCATGTATTTGTAAGTTACTTCGTTATGTCCTTCATTTTTGTTTTAGATATCCTAATTGCATCAAATACTAGTATGGTGGATAAAGTAAACTTTTAAACTTTTGTTCCTGAACCATTTAGATGTTTTGAATGGCATGTGGTTAGTTCTTTGTGAAATAGTTGGTGGGTTTTTTCTTTCACCACTAGCTCATTCTTGTAACCTGTAATAGCTATGAAAGTGAATCAGAAGAAATTCTATTTTATGCATTCTACTTTCACAATTGTTAAAGGCTTAGTTTTAATTCCTTGTCTATTGTTAATATACCGCTATCTTTGAATATTTTAAAATATTAAATGATTTCTTAATAAAAAAAATACAGTTTTAAGTTGTTGCTTTGCATGCTTTAGAATCTTGTAGCAATGCAAGCTTGGCCTAATGCACATATAAATACAGAAGTAGTTAATGAAGTTTTATATTCTAAATACAAAAAAAAAATGCATATAAAAATGTAAACCAAAGGTTCTCATACTCACTATTGGTTGTTAGGAATGTTGACATTCACATCATGAGAAATTGATATTTTTTTTGTCTCCTCACATTTCTTTCAAACTTTAAAGTATATCATTAATTATTTAATGTTTTTTTAGAAAATAGAATATTTAATTAATGTTACGTTTATCACTTACTAGTAACTTTTTTAAAATAGAATATTCTATACATTTCTTAAAGTACCTCATGTGTTTGATACGGCTTTTGAAGATTCACATGAGGAATTGAACTTTTTCCTTTTTGTCTTTCGAAAGGTTCTTATAGATTTTACAAGCAAGGTGAGTGAAATGTGTTGCAGGAATCAGAAGTGAGCCATGAATGTTGAATCCCTTTTAGCCTTCAATTTATCAGAAGAACTTTTTTGTCATATTAGACAAAAACTTTCGAAACACCTCTCTATGCTAACATTAGTATACTAAGATGCTAAGAAGAGGAAAAACCAATCAAAATCAAAACCATATTTAAGGAAATTAGGAAGAAAATAACAATATAATGAAAAGGCTATCATTATGTACAAACACATAAAGTATAGGCAGCATAAAAATAGTAGCACATGTTTGCTACCTTGTAAGAAAACAATGCATGCAGAGTGAGTCACACGTGTGCATACCACTAACTTTTTTAGGTTAAATCAAGCTTTATGTTCTAAATTATTTCATAATATTTTATAGTGTTGTTGAATTATTATTTTCAATTAGTCTTTTTTTATTGGTTTTTTACAAAGCCAATTGTATGAGTTTGCAATTCGAATGTTGTGGGTGTGAAGTCTAAAGGAAATTCTAAAATGTATTTAAATTGAGCGAACTTGTAGAGGTGAAAACAGTAATTGAGAAATATAAATAAAGAAACTAGTTGAAAATATTGGTTTCAAAGCCTGTGAAAATATTGACATTTATGATGTGTTTGGATGAGGCAATTGAATGATGAAGAATTTGAATTTTTTTTAAAGTAAAATGATCGGCCCGACGTCGCAATGACCCTAACCAGCCTGACAACCCAAATGGGCTGGGTTAGGCCAATGACCTAAATAGGCCAGGCCAACAACCTAGGCGAGCTAGGTTAGCTCGAAAACTCAAAGGAATCAAACAGGATCGACAACCTTGATGGGTCGAAAAACCCAAACGGGTTTGACTGGCCCGACGACCCAAACCGGTCACGCTGACCCGACGACTCAAATGGGCTTAGCTGGCTCGACGACCCAAACGGGTCGGGGCTGGCAATGACCTAGACGGGCCAGGCTGAGATGACACGATAAAGATCCAATCGGTGGATTTGTTGCCAATGGATTCATCAACGTAAATTGTGTTCATTTATTTGGTGGGAACAAGCATAACACACATACAAGGAAGAACAACGCAAGAACAATACTCTCACGGACGCGAACATGTAAACATCACCAAGAACCACAATTACATGCATCAAGAATGAGTGATCCTATGACTGAACTAAGAAACACAACTGCATTCATCAAGAACCAACGATAACAGGGAAAATGAGAGAGAAACATGACACTTATTTGACGTGATTCAAACATAATGGAGCCGAAAGTAAGTGTTGATGCACATGGGCTATGAAAGGGAAGTGTGGCCACGCCACTTGGAGTTGCGGAGTTGCATAGTTGCTCCAAGATGAGTGAGGAATGGATCTTGCTGATCCCGCTGACTTGAAAAATCATCAAAGTTATGCCACATGCTCGTCTTGCAAGATTAGTAGCGACTTCACTGCCATACACGCCACTTGATTGCTTCAAGATAAGTGTGGGCTCACATGCCACCCAAAATCAATTCAGGATAAGTGTCATTCTTCACGCCACTCACAACCTTGCAAGATAAGTGAAGAATAAAGGAGAAATTGGAATTGTGCTTCACCAGGCCACATGTGAAACAAGAGATAAGTGGAGGAGTTCCACTAAAACTACTAGCCAATATGAACTCACACACATATGCACTAAGAAATTACATTAAGCACCATTGCATGTAAATTCCAAATCTATTTTTGTACAATGAAGCCCACTTATTTATAGTAAAAGCTATGCAAAAGCTACTGAAATGAGGCAACTAAACAAGAGTTAGGCTCCTAATGCTACGCCACTAATCACAGACTAAAGATGCACGTGGAACCATGCGCAAAATTTGCTGCCAAAAGCTTCGTCGCCTGACGCCAAGAACATGTCGCCAAGCGTTGTTCCTGTTGGGTGTTGAGACATTTCTGCTGGACGCATCACGAATTTCCAACAATGCAAAGTCATAGCACTATCCTGGATCACATCACGACACAATCTTAAATTCGTCCAAATTTGGCTGAGTTGACCTCGACTGAAATTTAAAAAAATTTGATCGAGTCAACCCCGGTTGAAATTTGGCAGAATGTGATCGAGTTGGCTCCGACCTAAATTTGGCTAAATTGGATTGAGTTTATGCTAACCAAAATTTGACTGAATTTGGTCGAGTCGGCTCGATCGAAATTTGATCGCATTTAAATATTTTAAATTGACAATTATATTTGTTAACTTCAATTTCAAAATTTATATATTAAAATAAATATTATTAAAATGAAAATTTATCTCACAAGAGAAATTCAATTATTTTATCCAAACAAGAAATTAAAATCTAAGGTATTCTGATTAGTCCATCCAAACAGATTATTTAGAAAATGAAGGGAATTCAATTGCAAGAATTTCAAATGCAATACATTTCAATTTTTTAGAATTGTTGAAATGTTTCATCCAAGCACAAGGTTAAGGAAAAGGAAATCTCATTACATATCAAACTATTGTGACATTTAAAAGAATGATTGTTAATGTGATTCATTGCATGCACATATGGAAGAAAAAAATATTGCCCCAATAAAGGATATTTCAAGCTTCCAAACTATGATGGAAGAAAATGTGGTGCAAGGTATGATTGCTTTGTTACTGTTTCTATTTGTTTTTCTTTAGAATTATGGTAAATAAGCATGTTCTTGCAAACATGTAATGTTTTATTAACTACTAAATGATTGATCATAATTTGAGCAACACAGTCACATGGAACATAATGGCACTGAAATCAATGACTTCTCATTGGGTTTCATCAGGATGTTTGTTTTGACTCGTTAAGTGTTCAACAAAGGGTTCCTTCAAAAATAGTCCAAGTTCAACTTAATCTAGTGATGACACACAATCATTATGTGGAGAATTCAAAGGCAATGGTTTTAATAATGGAGGACCAAAGGTATTTAAGGAAGGTTAAGGCCTATGTTATAGGGATGCTAATAAAGCCATCAATGACAATAGCAAGTGCGATTGTGTTCGTCTTTGCACTCGTGTTAATGAACTATGCTTTTATAAAGGGAGAAGTGAAATTTTGGAATGAGATATGTTGTAGTAATAGTGGTAGCATCATGAAGAAAACGAGTCAATCATCTCAGATAATGAAATGGAATGAGTCAAATGAGGTTTGGTTTATTGGTATCAAAAGTGAGAAAGGTTTAAGTGTAGTTTTGAAGAAAATAGCATTTTTCTCACTATATCCTTCGTTGTTGTGTCATGTGGGCTAACAACACTTGATCTCCTAATATTCTTTTAATTTTGTCTCTAACTTAAGAAATTAGTTTGAGAACACTAAATTGTGCTTCTTCTAGTTAATTAACATTGAAGGCTGATGTATCCATACACACACTTGAATTTTACTTTAGCGTCACTTATTATTTGGTTAAGACTTAATTGTATTCAATCACAATTATGAATAGAATGTGCACCTTTAATTCTTACACACTTGAAATTTATTTTAGCTCATATTCCGGTGTTGATGCAAAATTGGTTTATTAAAATCTTAATATGAAATGTTTAGACAATCTAATACAATACAACATTGATTACGTAAAGGCAATAACGGGGTTTCAAAAATCCCAGGTGGTAATGGGGGTTTCAAAAACCCCAAGCAGTAGCGAGGGTTTCAAAAAATCTCAAACAGTAGCACGGGTTTCAAAAACTCCAGGCAGTAGTGGGGGTTTTAAAAATCCTAGGTAGTAGCGGGGGTTTCAAAACCCCCAAGTAATAGCAGGGTTTAAAAACCCCAGGTATGTTGTCTTCCAAGAGAATTGTAAACCCTGAATAAAGCCATTAGTGTGGGTTTAAACCTCAGAAACGTCAAATATAACCCCTACTAAAAACAATTACTTTTGTAATGATCAAAGGGATTTAAATGAGCATATATGTTCTTATTATGTAACTTTGTTGTGTGAGGCAACTTAGTGAAAATAATGTAAGAGGTACAAAAGTAATACCTAATTCAACACACATATATCTTTAAAAAAGTAAAATAATGTCAAACAATTTTGACAAAAGATGTAGCCAATAGACTAAGAGTTTGTGGTATATATTTAATGAATAAACTAAATGTGTATGTTTTGATGAGAATGTATAATGAGATATGAATAAATTATGTTAATTGATAAATATGTGTAACCCTAAACCACTATCTTACCTTATTTTTATGATTGTGCGTTGTTTTCAAATTTATGATGATTGTGTTACAAAAAATAAACAGTATTTTAAAATAAAGATATTTATTTTATATTTTATTTAATTTGTTTTATTGAGATAACATGTATTTTAATTCTTTAATGATCGTGAAATTTATTTTCTATAGATTATTAGTAGGATGTTACATAAAATGGTTTTAGAAAATTATCAAAAACATAAATATCAAAAGAAGCATTCTCATTAATTAAAAATATTTTTTGCAATCAAAACTAAACTAACTAAAATATTTATACCAATTATATATGTTCACTGTTTGACCCTAAGAACATTACCATCTTCACCCTTAGGAATTACCCTATTAATAAATAAATAAGATCAACACAAGAGATACAAAAATATAACGTGAAAATCCGAAAACTGGAGAGGAAACCCCAAAACTAGAGAAAAGCCACAACCATTATCTAAAGACAACCAAAGAATAATACTATATGAAAATTTGTACACTCTCATGCCCTTTAACCCCAAGTATACCCACATTCTCAAAAGTAAGAATTTAATCCAAATCTCACGACACTTCTAAGTAGTTTGCTTTTAACTGTTGTTTAATTTCTTAAACTATGTAATTTAAGATTTGTGTTTGTTTTCAAGAATTTGCATTCCATTGATTCTAAGAGCATGATGGATGGTTTGAGTGTCGGTGGAAGCATTTGTTAGTCTCGTATCATTGGATAAGTTAATCTATCACAACATTATGATTTTGTTAATTAGAAAAAGAAAGTTCTCACATTCAATTCCTTTTTAATAATTGATTAAATTATACTTTTAGTCCTCATTTTCGTAGCAAAATTTGAATTTGGTCCCTCAATTATTTTTTATCTCAATCTGGTCCCTATTTTGGGAAATTTGACCCAATCAAGTCCTTTCCGTTAGTGGTGGAGTAACGGTGTTAAATGGGGTGCCACGTATCAACTTCTGGATTTTTTGAATTTTTTTATTTTTATTTTTTGAATTTTTTTTATTTTTTATTAATTTTTTTAAAATTTTTAAAAAAATTATATTTTTGCCACGTGTCAAGCTGACATAGTGCCACATGGCAGTGACAGTGCCACGTGTCACTATTTGGGAGGTGTCATTTTCTCATTCTCAATTTGGTCCCTGTATTTTATCTTTTGTCTCAATTTAGTCCCAATTTTTGTAAAAATTATGCAATTTCGTCCCCCTCCAAATTGAAACAAAAATTATAAAATGTTATACAAATATTTTTATTAAATTTGATTTTTTTATTCAAATTGATATTTTTATTATATATTTTCAATAAAACCAAGTTTCTTTAAATTTGTTTCACATTAAATTTTACTTAAAATTGTTTTCAAATTTTAAATTTATTTGTTTTTTATTGTTACATAAACTAGTTAATTTTTCTTAAATTATATAATTGTTATTTTTATACTAACTAAAATATTTGTATAGAAATTATTGAATTTTACACATTTTAAAAATATGCAATTATTTAAAATATAAATTCAAATAAAAAACAATATTAAAGTATAATGTAATAAAATATCAATATAATTTATGAATTTTTTTATTAACATTATTTTCTATTAACAACTTTAAAACAATTTTAAATAAAGTTTAACGTAAAATATAAATTAAAATAAACTTAATCTTGTTAAAAATATTTACTTGAAATATCAATTTTGATAGAAATATTTGTGCATATTTATATAGAAATTAAATTTGGTTTCAATTTGGAAAGGGACAAAATTGCACAATTTTTACAAAAATTGGGACTAAATTGAGACAAAAAATAAAATACAGGGACCAAATTGAGAATGAGAAAATGACAACTCCCAAATAGTGACACGTGGCACTGTCATTGCCACGTGGCACGATGTCCGCTTGACACGTGGCAAAATTTTAATTTTTAAAAAAAATTTAAAAAAAATTTAAAAAAATTCAAAAAAAATTCAAAAAACAAATAAAAAAAATTCAAAAAATCCAGAAGCTGACACGTGGCACCCCATTTAACACCGTTACTCCACCACTAACGGAAAGGACTTGATTGGGTCAAATTTCCCAAAATAGGGACCAGATTGAGATAAAAATTAATTGAGGGACCAAATTCAAATTTTGCTATGAAAATGGGGACTAAAAGTATAATTTAACCATTATGAAAGCATCTACATTGCTCACCAAACCCTTATACGATATAACAACCTCTACATTTAGGGTATTGTCATTTTTAATTTCTTAATACATTTTATCATCTTTTCTAAGAAGTTTTGTACATGCTTTTCACATCTACATATAAGTTTTTCAATGAACAATAATCTAAGCCAAAGATCTTCAAAAGTTGTTAAAGAAGCGTCCATTATTTCAATGAAGAAAATGTATAGTTTTTAAAATTTATAAGAGAAGAAGAGTGGTAATAGAAGAATATTAATAAGAGAAGAAAAAGATTTTTACTTTTTGAAAAATATAAATGAAAACAACAATAATTTTATATAAAGAGAATACGTTATTCAAAGAGTGAGAACTCTTTACATCATAATGGTTCAAATTAATTGCATATCCTTGAAAAGTACACATAAATGTTGCACTTACACTCTTTATTAAATAATTAAATATAAATAATTAATTATATATTGAGAAATATTAAAGCATTGAACAGTCTCCAATGTCACCGGTCTCCACCAATGTCCAAGAGTAATAACTGTGCATCCCAATGTTTGAATTTATTGCATGCCTTGGGAACTAAAAAGAAATAGTGCACACACAAAACTTATTAAACACAATTGATTATGAGTAATCAATTAAATATTAAAAATCAATTTAGAATTCATCTGACTAAATAATTAAATATAGGTTTAATTACTCGTAAGGTACCCAGTTTGGGTCAAGGGTGTCAATTTGGTACCCGGCGAAAAAAAGGTGTCAATTTAGTACCCAAGTTATTTTAAGTGCATCAATCAGGTACATTTTCATTGACGCCGTTAGAGTCATTAACGTTGACGAGTGAACAGGGTCTGTTGACACAAATATTTGACACGTGGTATGGCTT
>Ga0214542_1005886_pt1 | contig 22922 bp, 21 predicted proteins | sample CNSS1metaG_FD_160096 | JGI IMG/M metagenome (GOLD analysis project Ga0214542, IMG submission 160096) | Root nodule microbial communities from cowpea collected in UCLA plant growth center, Los Angeles, California, USA - CNSS1 | ecosystem: Host-associated > Plants > Roots > Nodule | place: USA...
AAATTAAATCTTAAAAGCAAGACTCAATATTTTAAGAAAACTAATAACTTCTAAATGATTAGCTTCCCTTACCTTAGAGTAGATTCCTAATCTTGTTCTTCCCTTACACAACTTCAAAGCTTAAAATAGCTCTATCTACACAAAGAAGAGTTTGATCAACAATTAAAGCATGATTTTATGATCTCTAACAGATAGATATATGCCTAGAGCGTAGAAAAGCCACATACAAGAGGGAAACATATTGCTTAAAAAATAAAAAGGAAAAGATGAACTTACTCAAAAGAAGAAATTGTTCGGTCCAAAATGTTCCTTAACTTTTCAATTTTGCCGTAGTGCAATTTGATTTTGAAAATAATAAGGAATTGATGGTGAAAATTAAGATGGAAATAAAAGGGGAGAAAGAGATGGAGGCACGGAAGAGAGAAACCAAATAGAAAAGTATAAGAAATTACAATAGAGAACAAAACGTGATTTTTAAATTTTAAAACAGAATTTTCAAACTAAATTAATATAAATAAGGTAATAATATATAAATAAAGTAATAATATATAAATAAAGTAATAATATATAAATAAAGTAGTAATATATAAATATATTTTTTTAAATACATAGAAAATAAAATAAAATAAAAATAATTCATATAAATAGAGTAATAATTTTTAAATATTATTTTTTAAATATATAGAAAAAAAAGTGAAAACAAAAACGGTTGGGGGAGCCGTGGCTCCCCCTGTCCCTTAATACTTCCGCCCCTGGAGGTTACAATTTCACTTTGTTAAGGATTTACAAATATGTGTTCAACCCAATGTCTCAATATACACTATTGATATAAAAACTTTACAGCTTTCACACTTTCCTATTTTAGAAATTCTTCATTGTGGTTTTCACGTACAACTTTGCATCCTTTATATAGTTGTAGCATTGATAGTCGTTGCTTCATCATAATCTTCATGATTTCTCTTGATAAGGAATGACTTGATCAATTCTTTAATTTGATTCTTCAAGACTTCAATTGTTACTTGTTGATGCTCTTTGTGATATCTTTCCTTTTTTGATTAAGCGTGAGTTTGGTTTGAAGTTTTCTCTTTCTTCAACGTTCACATTTATATTGTTTAGGAAACTCTGTCCAATCTAATTCTACAATTTAATCATTAGAGCAATAATACTTTTTAATCAATCAGTAGTTCAATCTTATGTCAAATGGATTATTTCCAAAAGTTCATATGACTTGAGCATTTATTTTTGAAAAAATTATTCCTTTAATGTATAATTATCAGAAGATAATTCTATGAACATTGTGGCTCATTTAGTTAATTATCCATTTTAAATTATCATATTTATATCTTAATTCAAATTCTCAATCAGAGATTAGAGAAAATAAAACACTTAGCCAATTAACATAGCATATTCTGACTCATCTAATATGTGTAGGAAACTGATGCTTATTTCTTTTACTTGTTTGGTCAATGCACAAGTCTGCTGAATTTTACTATATTGTTTGAGTTGTCTAATGCCTTGATCGTCTAATGGCTTGAGTTGTCTTGGTTCATCTAATGCCTTAAGTCGTCTAGTGCCTTAGGCCGCTTAATGCCTTAGGTCATCTAATGACTTCATCTAATGCACTCACCTAGTGATCTTCTTTGGTTGTACTTGTCTACTCTAACTCGTCAATTTCTTAGACTCATCTAATGGCTTGGTCTATTGCATATGCAAGACTTACAACTTATATCAATACTTATAAAACTTAATAGCCATAATTAAACATATGAAAACACATTTATGGAATATGTTTTTTATCTGCGAAACACATACATTAGGCACACCAATTCTATCTTTCTCTCTCTCTCTCTCTCTCTCTCTCTCTCTCTCTCTCTCTCTCTCTCTCTCTATATATATATATATATATATATATATATATATATATATATACATACACACACACACCTACAAACGTTTACCCGTCTAATGTTTTTTCACACCAAACTATAGACTTCCTAGTCTAGTAGAGTCAATGTTTTGTTATCATCAAAACTCTATTATCTTAAGGGACTCATTTACTCCAATAATGATCACCCTTAATGAACACAAACAATGTTCTTACAAAGTTGTGGGGCATAAAAGGTTTCAACAGTGTTTTAGCACTTGCACAATGACCACTCTAGTTCTTATCCTTTTCTAAAAGAGTCTATATATAAGCTTGAAAAGAGATAATCGTTGTAAACCCTTTTATGTCCAGTGAATATCTTTTACCTCACTTGTGTTAATACACTTGCAGCAAATATTTCACAAACAAGAGGGGGTGAGATGGTTGTCTTAAAACCATTTTCAGAAACAATTTTGACGAATTATGAAGTGTTTGTAGAATGCTTAAAGATTAGAGCATTTACACAAAACAAGATATGCCAAGATGATGAAAGAAGAAACAAAACACATCAAATTTTATATCGGTTCAATTCTTTAAGAATCTACATCCAATTTCTCGCAACCTTACCTAGAATTTCACTAAGACGTCAAGAGTTATATTACAAGATTCTCCTATGTAATACCTACACTCAAGATACACAAGAACACTTGAATACACTTCAAGATTTTACAAATAAGACAATGTTGCACATAATTGACTAATCCTATCACCTACTTGGTGATATGAACATAAAAGAAACAAGATTATACATAGAGAAGTTAGATGGAATACACCTGTTTTGTGTAGATATTATAGATATTATACACACACACATAATGTTTGTTTTGAAATGGAAAGGTAGTTTTTAAAGTGGTTGAAAGAATTAACCAATTGCATTAGTGATGTAATCGATTACATATATTCGTTTCTGATTCCCAATAGTAGATTAATCAATTATATTATTATATTTATCGATTAATACAAAATGAACACACACACGTAGTGTTTGTTTTGAAATGAAAAGGTAGTTTTTAAAGTGGAAAGCTTTTTTTGAATGAATTAATTGATTGCATTAGTGATGTAATCGATTACATATATTCATTTTTGATTCCCAATAGTAGATTAATCGATTATATTATTATATTTATCGATTAATATATACAAAATGAAATTATTTTCTCTATCACTATATTATTCCATTATATTATGCACTTAATTGATTATTTTGTTGGTTTAGTGGGTACATTTTGAAAATACACTCATTTTGTGCCATTATAGTGCTTAATAGATCAATTGTGATTATATTGATTTCAAGAGCTTTTTAACTTTGCTTTTTACAACTTTTCTAGACACAACTTCTAGCCTAATGTGATCATACAATATTGTACCTTTGTTTGCTTGGACATAATCAAAATACAATGTGCTCTTGAATCTTCAACCTATTTGAGTGCCAAGAGTAATAGTCTCCCTTTATTTTAATGATGGCCAAAACCAACCTACAATGAGCATGACAATATAATACCTACGACCTTTTCCCCCCTTTGGACATTAGCAAATGAGGGAAACAAAATATGTTCATAGAGAATTATAATGTAGTAGCATAAGGTAAGCATGAGATATAATGAGAGTTAAAAGGTCTTAAGCATAGGCAACATAATGAACAAACTAAAATTTCATGCCAAAGGTATACAGACATAAACAACAAAGATAATTCGACAAGATTTTAAGCAGTACATACCAAAAGTTCTCATAAGCAATCATAAAAGCAAATCAGTTTAGGTCATCAGACATGTCATCCTCTTCCACAACATTATCATCCTCATCATAACCTTCATGAGATGCATCTTCATTTTCTTCATCTTCTACCACATCATCAAAGTCAACAATATTAGCTTATTAAATATTGTCAAAATTAGACTCATTTTCTTTACCATTTTGATTTTTCTTCATCAATCTTGCCATTTGCTTATCCAACTTGTCAAATTTGGCCATGTAAGTTTGATGATTTATGGTAAGAAGACTTAAGTGCTTCAACACGCACCTCTCAAAATCAGTTCTAGGTTTAACTCCAGACATTGGTTGAGCCTGCAAAGCATCCACATTTATGGGATCAACATCTTCTGCAATCTCAAGAGGTTATCCTTGAACATCCATTCCTTATCCAATAGAAAGATATCCATGTGATGTAAGCCATTGTCTTCAATTTTGTTTAAGAAAGTTAGATCCATGTACACTTCATTTGTAAGATCAACATTATAATATTCAAGAACCTTTGGAAGAAATATCTCATATGGGAGTGGATACATAGGAAGCCCGATGGCTTTCAGAATTGTATCACAAACAAGCTCAGCCCAATCAGTTTGGATTTTAGCCTTAAGGGTGAACATGAGATAGACATCTTTTATTGTTAATTGGGCATGATTACTCCCCCTAGGACCTAAAATCCATCCAATATTAAAAGCCATGACTCAGTCATCCCTTTTCATTCCTAGTCTTAAACAAAGAATACTTCATAATTTCATTTGGGTACTGTCAACATCCAATTTCATCCGGATTATAATATATATATTTTTATTGCTTTTTTATTATTATTATTTTCACTTATTTATTTATTTATTATTATTATTATTATTTTCATTCTTATCTTATTTTACTTTGATTTTATTATGTCCTTTTATCTTTTATTTATTTATTTTTATCTTATTTTATCTTTTTCTTTGTTTTCAATTTTCTTCATATTTATTTTATTTCATTTTATTATTTAAAAAAACGAATTAAAAAAAGAGTGAAAAGAAAAACAGATTTGAAAAAAAGTAAAGAAAGAAAAGGGGTGTGGAGCATTCAATTCCCATAGTTTCCTATAATAACTATGGTGGCGACTCCAAAAAAAAATACACAATTTGGTCCTTTTTCATTTATATGAATGACCAATATACCCTAAGCCCAATTTCCATTGGCCCCTAAGTCCAATTCCCACATTAGTTTCTAAGCCCAGATTTCACACTAACCTCAAGTCCAGTTTCCACACTGGCCCTCAAGCCCAGTTTCCACACTGGCCCCCAAGCCCAATTTCCACTGGCCCCCAAGTCCAATTCCCACACTAGTTTCTAAGTCCAGTTTCCACATTGGCCCCTAAATCCAGTTTTGTCTGGCCTCACAGTTTTTTTTTTCTAGCCTGTAAGCCTAGTTTTCTTTGCTCGCAAATTAAAATAAAAGAAAATGAAAAAAGTAAATTCCACCCATGCATCCACACATCCATGTACGCATCATCATATATGTTCAAAAAGAAAACCATAACATGTCATGCATCATCAAATCATCCATCATACTCCACAAAATCATTAAAAATCATTTAAAAAAAATTCAAGACATTCACGCAATGTTTGTCGACACTTCAAAAGCAAAATTCAGGTTCTCTTTTTATACATTAAGACCCTTTGCAAGGCAATGGTCATTGATTTCTTATGTCACATCGAGGCCCTCTGCGAGCAATGGTCATCGATCTCTTTACATCAAGACCCTCTGCAAGGCAATGGTCATTGATTTCTTATGTCACATCGAGGCCATTTGCGAGGCAATGGTCATTAATTTTTTCCGGATCGGGACCCTCTACATGGTAATGGTCATTGAATCCTTCAGATATAGACCCTCTCCTCGAGATTGGTCTAATATCTTTTTCAAAAAGTCAAAGTACAAAAAGAATATGGTTTGTCAAATAGTGACCCTCTACAAGGTAATGGTCACCAAATCTTTTGGATATAGACCCTCTCCTCGGGATTGGTCTAATCTTTTCTCAAAAAAATATAAAAAAAAGAAAATTTTCAAATCGAGGCCCTTTACATGGTAATGGTCACCGAATCTTTTGGATATAGATCCTCTCCTCAAGATTGGTCTAATCTTTTTTTTTTCAAAAAGTAAAAATACAAAAAGAATTTGGTTTTTCGGATTGGGACCCTCTACATGGTAATGGTCGTTGAATCCTTTAGATATAGACCCTTTCCTCAAGATTGGTCTAATCTTTTTTTCAAAAAGTCAAAATACAAAAAGAATTTGGTTTTTCGGATTGGGACCCTCTAGTTGGTAATGGTCACCTAGTTCCTTTTAGATGCAGACTATCTCCTTTTGAATGGTCAAGTCTATCTTCAAATTTGTCTTCTTTTGAAACCCGAACGAAATTAGTGTTTTTATCTTTACTTATCTTTTATTACGATAATATGAAAAATGGAAATTTTCAATTATCTAGTAAAATCTAAATAAAGAGGGGCAGCTGTCAACACCCAATTTCGTCCGGGTAAATAAATTTATTTTCAAAAAAAATTAAAAAAAAATGTGAAACATTATTTTCTTCAAAGATTTTCAAACTTTAATTTTAGGAAAAAAAAGAAAAAAGGAGAGATGAAAAAAAAAGAAAAAAAAGGAAAAAAGAGGGAAATGCCCAATTTGTTATTAATTATCGCACTCCTTCTCATGAGCCCAACAACTCAACCTGCTTTGTACCCCTGTTCCTGGAAGAGAAATTAGTGATATGATTCTAATAATGAGAAGAAATATTTCTTCAAATGGTTATAATCAATATTACTAATTGAGATTGATTTTGTGCTCTGATTTGTTAATGGTTAGAATCAGTATTACTAATTTGGGATTGATTTTGTGCTCTGATTTACTATGATTTGATTCCCATAATGTGTTGCTATCATAACCAATTCCTTTCTTATATTGTTCATTACAATTAAAGCTGAGATTGCATTGATATTGCAAGGTGCGAGTATAAATACGCACTCTATCATAACCGAAAAAGAAAAAGATTCTCTACACTTCTCTACTTCTCTCCCATCACCACTCCCACATACACACCTCCTTTTTTACCTCTCTTTAAAAAAAAAACATACTGAAGGAGGTAGAAAAAAAACATTCTCTACACACTCTCTTACTCTCATTACCACCCACATAGACACCTCTCGTCTTTATCTCTATTGGCAAAATAAACACAGAAATATTAGAAAAGGAAGCAAAAAAAAAAAAGAAAAGAGAAAAGGTGAGGAGATATTGAAAATTTTTTAAGGTATGTCACTCTCAATTCTTTCATCTTTGGATTTAGTACTTTTTTTTTCAATTTTCATTCTTTTGTTTTTAATCATAAAAAATATTTTTTCTCCTTTCTTTAAGTGTCTATTTGGTCGCTCGCGTCGCGTGACACCAATTTTAAAATAATACTAAAATTTAAATAAAAAGGTTTTTAAAATTATGAACAAATTAAATCATTTATCAAATAATTTTCCAAATATTTTTTTCAAAAAGAACTACGTAACCCTGATTGTCCATTCACATGGAGATACGTAGGAGCGAGGATTAATCCTCGTCGGGCCAAAAAATCAAAAAAATAGTTCTGTTGTTTTTTGTACATTCTTTTATTAATATTTTTGGGGGAAATTAAATATTTTGAAAAAATCACATAACTTTTGCACATTTAATTCAAGGTACCGTCTTAGGACGGACGTTGTGGGGTGTTAATACCTTCCCCACGCGTAACCGACTCCAGGACCCAAAATCTGATTTTTCGCAGACCTTACTCTTTTTTATGGTTTTCCATAGTTTCCTATAATAACTATGGTGGCGACTCCAAACTCTGTTTTTGCAAATTTTTATTTTTAGTTCGTCGTCTCATCGCAATTTCGGTTGTGACATGTATAATCATCTTAAACATTAAAGCTTGAAGTTTGTGACGTTCCTCAATTTTGAAAGCATTAAAAATAATTATGAGTTTGATGATTGCAAAGAGGACAAATGACTCTAATTTTTTTTTTAGAAGGGCAGAGCATAACAAGTTTTTCATCATGTATTCATGCATTTCAGGATCTTGATCTGTACAATAATGTTTTGACTCCTTGTTCTTGAATTAAGCAAACATATCATGGATAACCATTTGCATGTCCTACCATCATGACTTGTTTTGACAATAGATTCAAAAAGCAAAAATATCGACATCATGATAAAAGTGAGCATTTTCCTGCATCATACTTCTTCAATCAATTTGTTTTCTCAAAAGGAATCAATGCAACAAAATTCTTCTTCTTGACATCCCTAAGATTGATGGTCCTTTTCATTCATATAAATGACCTATATATCCACCAAGCACAGTTTCGTACTGGCCTACCAAGCCCAGCTTTGCCTAGACCACCAAGCCCAATTCCGTATTGGCCAACCAAGCCCAGTCTCGTATTGGCCCACCAAGACCAATTCCGTATTGGCCCAACAAGCCAGTCCTGTACTGGCCCACCAAGCCCAATTCCGTATTGGCCCAACAAGCCTAGTCCCGTATTGGCCCACCAAGCCTAGTTCCGTACTGGCCCACCAAGCCCAATTCTGCATTGGTCTAACAAGCCCAGTTCTGTACAGGCCCACTAAGCCCAGTTCCATACTGGCCCACCAAGCCCAATTTCGTATTGGCCCACCAAGCACAGTTTTGTATTGGCCCACCAAGCCTAACTTTGCCTGGCCCACCAAGCCCAATTCTGTATTGGCCCAACAAGCCCAGTTCTGTACTGGCCCACCAAACCCAATTCCGTATTGGTCCAACAAGCCCAATTCCGAACGACCCACAAAACCCATCTCACTTGGCCCGTTAAGCCTATCTCGCATGACCATCAAAGCCCAAGATATCTGGCCCACAAATCCTAGCTCGCCTAGTCTCCTAAGTCTTGTTTTTTAGCAAAACAAATAATGAATAATAAATAAAAAAAGTAAATAATGAGAGAAAATAAAAAATGCAAAAAAAAAATTCCATCATGTTTCACCACTATCATACAGTTTCATCATATCACATCATCCATCATACATCATACATCATAAGAATTAATGAAAGTCGATTAAAAAAGAAAATCGCTCAAAAAGAAAAAATTGGCGAAAAATCAATCAGTACAATTATTTTGCACAACCTTCACCAATGTTACGCATCCATGTGTTATTTGTCGATACATCAAAATCAAACCTCAGGTTTCTCCCTTCGGACAACGACCCTCTCCTTGGGATTGGTCAAGTCCAGATCCTCCTTTCATTGTGACCCTCTCCTTAGGAATGGTCAACTCTTGTGTTCTCCTTTCGGACAACGACCCTCTCCTTAGGATTGGTTAAGCCCAGGTCCTCCTTTGCTCACGACCCTCTCCTTAGGAATGGTCACGTCTTTGTGTTCTCCTTTCAGACAACAACCTTCTCCTTGGGAATGGTCAAGTCCAGGTTAAGACCCTCTCCTTGGGAATGGTGAAGTCGATGTTCTACATTCATACAATGACCCTTTCCTTGGGAGTGGTGAAATCCAATTTGTCATATCGAGACCCTCTCCGTGACAATGGTCATCGATTCCTAGGCCTTCTCCTTAGGATTGGCCAAATCGTTTGTTGGATCAAGACCCTCTACTTTGTAATGGTCATCGAATCCTTCTGGATATAGACCCTTTCCTTTGGAATGATCAAATCAACATTGCATCGAGACCCTCTCCATGAGACTGGTCATGGATTCATTTACATCAAGGCCCTCTGCAAAGCAATGGTCATTGATTTCTTGGTTGCATCGAGACCCTTTACAAGGAAATGGTCATTGATTTCTTACACCAAGGCCCTCTCCTTTGGAATGGTCATTGATTCTCTTTGTTGCATCGAGACCCTCTCCATGGGACTCGTCATCGATTCCTTTACATCAAGGCCCTTTGTAAAGAAATGGTCATTGATTTCTTGGTTGCATTGAGACCCTCTGCAAGGCAATGGTTATCGATTTCTTACATCAAGGCCCTCTCCTTTGGAATGGTCATTGATTCTCTTTGTTGCATCGAGACCCTCTCCATGGGACTCGTCATCGATTCCTTTACATCAAGGCCCTCTGCAAAGCAATGGTCATTGATTTCTTGGTTGCATCGAGACCCTCTGCAAGGCAATGGTCATCGATTTCTTACATCAAGGCCCTCTCCTTTGGAATGGTCATTGATTCTCTTTGTTTCATCGAGACCCTCTCCATGGGACTGGTTATTGATTCCTTTACATCAAGGCCCTCTGCAAAGCAATGGCCATTGATTTCTTGGTTGCATCGAGACCCTCTGCAAGGCAATGGTCATCGATTTCTTACATCAAGGCCCTTTCCTTTGGAATGGTCATTTATTCTCTTTGTCACATTGAGACCCTCTCCGTGGGACTGGTCATCGATTCCTTTACATCAAGGCCCTCTGCAAAGCAATGGTCATTGATGTCTTGATTACATCGAGACCCTCTGCAAGGTAGTGGTTATCGATTTCTTTACATAGAAACCCTCTCCCTAGGAATGGTCGAATCCACACATAAAATTTCAAAAAAAAAAGTTTCAAAACATGATAGCACATAAAAAAAAAACTCAAAATGAAGCAAAATTAAAAAAAAAAGATTCATACTTTCAAAGAAAAAAATTAAAAAAAAAAACAACATAATTTCAAAAAAAAATTGAAAAACAAAAAGATAAATTTTAAAAGTTTGTTTGGCATCACGACCCTCTCTGATAGAATGGTCAGTGATTTCTTTCTTCCTTTCTGAATAAGACCTAGTTGAGCCCATTTCACTTTCCAAATCTTGACCCTCTTCTTAGAATTGGTCATCACATCCCTTTAATTCATTTTTTTTATTCACCCTTTTCCCTATCAAAATCCGATCGAAATTAATGTTTCTATCTTTACTCATTTTTTACTATGATATTACGAAAAGTCAATTTTCATATTATCGGTAAAATCTAAGTAAAGAGGAACAGCTGTCAATACTCAATTTCGTCCGGATTATAATATATATATTTTTATTATTTTTTTATTATTATTATTTTTACATATTTATTTATTATTATTATTATTATTATTTTCTTTCTTATCTTATTTTACTTTGATTTTATCATGTCCTTTTATCTTTTATTTATTTATTTTTTATCTTATTTTATCTTTTTATTTGTTTTCAATTTTCTTCATATTTATTTTATTTCATTTTATTATTATTATTTATTATTTAAAAAAAACGAATTAAAAAAAGAGTGAAAAGAAAAACAGATTTGAAAAAACGTAAAGAAAAAAAAGGGGTGTGAAGCATTTAATTTTCTGCACACGGTAGGCTAGCCCTTTCCTTATTTGGTAGCCTGGAACGTCCCTGAAACATGCATTAGCTAACGTGCAGTAGCTGAACTGCTGCTACTCATCACACAAAAAAGAAAATTGCATCAGTGAATAAAGGATGCTATGGTGACTGATCAGAGAGGCATATATTGATTGAAGGGGAAAAAGTGGCTCTACTGGATATTGACCAAGAGGAGAAAGCAACTGCCACTTCCCACCTTACCATGAACAAACAGAGGGGATCTCATAAATAAAAGAAAAAAGACAAAAGAGGGGCATCTCATAAAGAGAGAGAAGGAAGAAGAGAATGGCACAGGAGCTCACTCGCATGAGAGGATTTTAACGTTTCAAAATACAATTGATAACAAACAATAACAAGCAACAAAGGGAGGGAGGAGAAGATTCCATGAGAGAAAAAAAGAGAACAAGGTGAAGAGGAAAAAAGAGTGGAAACAGCTCGGGCAAGGGGGACAACATACTTGAACGAACAGACCCAAGACCACCACCAGCAGGAGCTTCTGAGAAGTGAGCATTGTACCTTCAATATTTATGTGAGTATGATTAGTTGCATGTGGGGATGGCTATATTTCATTGTTATTGGGTCATGATTCAAAATATGCTTGTATGTAGAGACTGTTGTTGCTTTAACGGTTGAAAATGAAACACCATGACACTCTTCCATCACCAAGCTCTCAATGTCGTCACACCCTTCCAACTCACATTTTCCTCCATTACCGATTACCACAACAAACACACAATACTCCATTCTCCTCCCTAGAACAAAAAAACACACTTGCACTAACGGTTATCATCCATTCACCAGTTCCCCCACTATTACAAACTCCACACTCATGTCTTCCACTTGCAAAAAGAGACAACAAAAAACAGAGACCCAAGAAAGCACCCACCTACAAATCCCCTCCTCCATTCATGTCTTCACTTCAACCTCTAACTCATTCCCCATTCCAATCCCGCAACATTCCCCCTATCATCACCTACACCTTTCACCTACAGGATATCTAAACCATAACCCAAACATACTTCACAAACAGTTATATTTTGCAGAACACGTCTTCACTTGCTTACTCGCTCACCATCATCTTCGTCTCACACCTGCGTAAAAACTAGAATCACATTCATTCATCATCATCACTATCATGCACCCTTTCATCATTCAGACCCAAGCACAAATCAGAAACAAAGAAATTGTCATCGGTGAGTCGGACTTTGAGTGGGCTGAATGATGGTAGCTCCGGCACGGTTGGGGGCGTTGTAGTGGGGCTCGGTGATGTGGATTCCAAACCTTGGTGACTCGCGCAAGAAGAAGAATGAGAGGCCTAGGGCGCAGCGGAGGCGATCTGGGTCGCGAAGGTCAAAGGTTGAGTTTCCATGGTGCTCGCGTGTCCCAATCGCAGTGTTCGGTACAGTGGCGGCAAATTTTGGTTGGCTACGAAGGTTCGACGAAGGAGCCTTGTACGCGGAACATGAGAACAAAGAAGTGCTCGCGAAAAGGGAAAAAATGAGGTCGAGAAAATGACACGAGCGCCGGCAGCTCCGTCGACGGTGGCCGCCGTCGTCGTCGGCATTTAAGGTTGAGTAGACGCGCGTCCCAAGGCCTGGAGTTGTGTTGGTGGCGTCAAAAAGAAGAAGTTGCAGGGAGAGCTTTAGCTTTAGTTAGGGATCTATTTATTTTCTTTGAGAGAATAAAGGAAAGTGTCCTGTCTTTTCTTTTTCTTCGCACACCCCTGCCTATACTGCATGCACCCCACCTGTTTACTTCGTGCACCTCCCACATGTGATAGTCCTGCACCTCCATATCTTTGTCTATTGTTTTTGGGCCTGTTATTGCGTTTACTTTGTGCACCCCCACTAATCACTCATGTACCCACATATGTTGTTTTCCACTTTTATCCTTCTTAAATAATTTCATCCTTTTATTTATTTATTTTATTTTATTTTATTTTATTTAAAAAAAACAAATATACTTGAAAATTATAAAAATTACAAATATAGAAAAAATAAAAAAAATGTTCTCTTTCATTTTATTGTGTCTATCCAGTCGCTCGCACCGTGTGACACTTATTTTCTAGAAATACCAAAAAATAGTTTTATTTCCCTTTTAGTGTCTGTTCGGTTGCTCGCATCGTGACACTTATTTTCTAAAAATATCAAAAAATAGTTTTTTTTCCCTTTTAGTGGGTGTCCGACCGCTTGCGTCGTGTGACACATATTTTCAACTAATTCAAAAATACCCAAAAAAATACAAAAGTATCAACATTTTCAAGGAAAAAGTCTTTTTCAAGAACTACGTGATCTTTGATTCTCCACCGTGAGATACGTAGGAGCAAGGCCAATCCTTATCAGGTTCACCTCTAAAAAATCAAATCATTTTGTCAATTGTTTTCCAAATATCTTTTTAAAGAATTACGTATCCCTGATTTCTTATTTTGAATGAGAATACATAGGACTAAGGTCAATTCTTGTCGGGCCCAAAAAATTAAAAAATATTTTTGTTTCTTTTTAGTATTTTTGTCTTATTATTTTTGGGGAAAATTAACATTTTAAAAATCACATCGACTTTGCATTTTTCATTAAAGGTACCGCCCTTCGGCGGGCGCTGTAGGGTGTTAACACCTTCCCTACGCGTAATCGACTCCCGAATCCAAAATCTGGTTTTTCGCAGACTTGTTTTATTTTCATGATTTTCCATAGTTTTCCAGAAATAACTATGGTGGCGACTCCAAATCTCTTTTAAAACTCATTTTCTTTTTTGGTTCGTCGTCCCATCGCGATTTCGGTTGCGACAAGTACCTAAAGAGCGACTTGTATATATTTGTTTGCTAATATTTGGAGCACCTCGATAAGACTAACCGGCTCTTAACCTAAAGCCGACAACAGAAACAACATCATCTAGAGCACGTCAACCTCTTTCACCGTAAAGATAATAACTCAATTTTCCATTCTTGCATTTGCATAGAAAACTTTAATGAGATTTGGGTAATATGTACGTTTTAGCTGAAGAATTTTCCAAACCCTAGTGATGAAGAAGATCCTTGAAGAAAAATCCAATGGATTGGAAGAACTTCATGTCAATGCAGTTCGGATTCACTAGTTTCCTTATTTTCCAGAAACATAGATAAGTGTTTTGATGTTCTTCGTCACTTATCTACCCTTCAAAATTGGCTGAACGAGAGACATATTTTGTAGCTTTTCATTTCATTCTCCTTAGTCTTGAGCATGAAGCCTTTTCTTCCACAAAGATGAGAGAAGACAAACTTAGGGCTTTGAATGGGAGAAACGAGTGAGCTGGTGAAGGAGGGGACATAGGATACACATCTCTTTTAAGGTTTTAATTTTGTTTGGTATTTAAAAAATATGATTTTATTAGTTAAACATAGTTAATGTATTAGAAGAAAAAAACAACGAAAATGATTTTTGGACTACTAAATTTTGACAACTTTCTCTTACAACCTTATGTGGCATCTTCTAAGTAGTTTTCTATTTTTCTATTTTCTCATTCTCAATATTTCAAAACCACTTATAAAATGACACATCATGTTGTAAGAGAAAGTTGTCAAAATTTAGTAGTCAAAATATCATTGTCCAAAAAACAATTAGGGTTACTTTGACTAGTCAAAAATCATGTGAAGTCAGTTTCAAAGCAGTGTAGTGTGTAATGTAATCATGACATGTGTGGCATTTTAGAATCATAATGTAATCGATTAAGGCATAGAATATAATCAATTATTACAGGATAGTTTTAAAGCAAATAAGCATAGAATTAATTGACTATGCAACTAACATAATTAATATATACAGAATTACATAAAATGTTGATTTTTAAGATGTGCACGTAATGTCTAATATGACTAGCTCATTTCTAATCACAAAAAATCTATCTCTAGTTAATGGTTTGGTAAAAATGTCAGCTAATTGATTTTGAGTATTTATTTATTCAATTTTATACTCCCCCTTAGCTACATGATTCCTAATGAAGTGATATCTAATTTCTATATGCTTAGTTCTAGAATGCATGATTGAATTCTTGGTGAGGTTTATATCACTAGTATTGATGGACGACGATTCACAGTGATTGACGAACTCGTAGTGGAAGACCGACAAACTCGTTGCGGAAGACTTGCAATGTAACGTGATAACGCTGTCGTTGACGCGATCAAATTAATACTACTTATCTATAACAACTTCAGTATTGTTAAGAAAGTAGTCAACAAAATAGTAAGGGTAAAGTAACTCAAAGTCGTCTCCCAATGAACACAGATTTGATTTTTAACAAATTAGTTCTTATAAAACTATACAAAAGAGTTAGTCAAATAAAATAATAAAAATATATGAAAGATAAATATAAAAAGATAAAATAAGATAGAAACAATAGTAAAGAAATAGATCGATTCCACTACTTTTTCAAAATAGGATTCATCATTGGTTTTCTAAAGATTATTGTTATTGATTTCTTGTTTAAGACTTCAAATTAATCAATGTAACTTCTCAATTAATTTGTTGGCATCCTTACTTTCAATCAAAGTAACTTCTCAATCAAAAGCAAGAACTTTGTAGATTAATATTAGTAAATTTAACCAAAGTAACTTCTCAATTAAATATTACTAATCCTAATCATCTCCATTCTTTTGCCTCTTATATCTAGTAAAAAGCTAATTAACCAAAGTAACTTCTTGATTAATTCTAATCTAAATTTTCACCTTTAATCAAAGTAACTTCTCAATTATTAGCAAAAGCTCATTCAATCATATGAAAGTTTCTAAAATTAATCAAAGTAACTTCTCAATTAAAAATTAAAAACCCTCAAACTCATACGATTGTTATGTTATATAGATTTAACACCGTGCTAACTTGCTACAATGTAGAAATCATTACTTTTACTAAATTAAGAACCAAAAGACAGATGAAAATAAATCTCAATAAGAATCAAAAGAACAAACAAATTAATTGATCTAACCTCAGAATCCAATTAAGAAATTATAATAGAATCAACCCAAGAAGTTTAGAACTCCATGAATGCAAAATCAAAATAGAAGAAGAATAGAGAGATAAAGGAAGCGAAATTAGGCCCCCCTAAGGGTTCCTAAACTCCGAAGTCCCGAGCTTGTCCATTCTGCTTCTCCCTTATTCTCTTTATATATGAATTGGACTGGGCTTTTCTGTTGCTAAAACCTCTCAAATATCTTTTAAAATAAAGATAAAGATAAATATTCAAAGATATTTGGAGAGATATAAACTATTTGACAAATATAGTTGGCTAATAATTTATGATATAATTAAATAAATTAATTAGTTAAAGATATCTGATAAATTATCACCAAATAATATTTGTATTAATTTTCTAAATAACCCATTTTCAATTTTGTAGTCCAATTTTGCAGAGACATCCAAAGATATCAATATTTGCAAATAAACCCCTCTTCTTTAACCATTCTTTGACTTTTTGACCAGATTTGACGAACTTTTGACTAGTTGACTATTTGACTGTCCATTGACAGGATGACACGTCGCAGCCTTCTCCTTCTCTCATATCAGAATTAGGGTTTTCGCCTCCATGTTTCTCCTTCCTCCACCATGGATTGCGGCTGACGTGATGCTGCCACGCTTGCTAATGCAGATATTGTGGTTCGGCTCGGTGTGTGTTGTAGGTGCAGGGAGGTTCACGGCGTTTGCGTGGTGGTTTGGAAGTTGTGTTCACTGTTATTTCGTGGTGGTGGCAGTGTGAAGATGTAGAAACGGTGTTGTGCTCTCCGTTTTCTGGCAAGGATGAGGCTGCATCAATGGTGGACGATGCGGTGGTGTAGGTGCTGCCATGGCTGCTGCTTCGAGATGTAGGTGTAAATCAGTCTCGCTGCAGCGATGAAGATGGTGATTCCATGGTGGTGCTTCTAGTCCATGCTTACACGCGGATCTAGTGGTGACGGAACTGTGGTGCAAATGGAGGCTCGAAATCCGCAGGGACACTGCTATTGTAGTGGAGAAGATGGCGGAACTGTGCTTCCATGGTGGTGCAAATATGCATCAATGGCTGGAGATGATGGCGCAAGGTGCGGATTCGTTCACGGTGTGCAAGAAGATTGAAGATGGTGGAGTTGCGGTTGCTCCGGCAAGAGTGGCGGCTGCCGTGGAGGGTGGTCATGGTGGCTGAAATTAGGGTTAGGGTTTCATGTGTGAGATGGAGGAGATGATGACATGGTGCAAACGTGTCAATGATGTGAAAACTCTCTCTTCATCTTAAGATTAATGTCCAAGCTCCAACATTTTCTCCACAAAATACCTAAAAATAATTAGTAAAGAAAATTAGACCAATTAATGCCAAATTACTCAAAATTTAGAATAATGGCCCAATTGAGGAAAATGCTCTAACAAGAGACAATTAAGCACTAAACAAGCATCAAGATGGGTACAAAAAGGGCAATGGAATAAGGGAAAATAATAACTCATTAGAGATAAAGAGAAGATGACACTCCTAAGAAAACACTCTCACAAATGGTCAAATATAGAGTGTATAACTTCAAAATATTCAACCCTTACAATAGTCTACGATAGTCCCTTTTATAATTTTGGAAAAAGGCATCCTTGCAAAAATACAAAGCTAAGGATAAAGATGTTATAGCACAAAACTAAGCTTCTAGAAACTAGATCTAAAGGAGGTGTCTTGAAAAGGAGATAACCCTAGCTTGGTCTCCAAGCCTTCATATGTGGAACCTTTGACCTTCTAGAAGAAAAGGTCAAACTTGCTCTCCAAGCTCTCCAAAAGAGACTCCTAGCATATGTGGTCGCAAGTGCAAACCTCTCCCTTACTCCAAGTAGTGGTATCCTCCTCCAATTTATGTCTAGTTTATTCCGTCAAAAAAAAAACAAACAAAGAGTCAACACGTCAACTTAAGTCATGTCAACTAAGGTCAACAAGTCAACCAAATTCAAGTCAACATAAGTCAACTTTAGGACAATCAAAATAAAATTAAATCAAAAGAAGTTGAAGAAACTCCTTTTCTAAACATGTTTATTCTCCCTAAACATGTTTATAAAAAGGTTTGCCAACAAAAGTATAAAGGAGGTCACCTTTAAGGAAGCCAATTGAGTTTAGCTTCATTTGAGAAAGGATAGGTTCCTTACTCAAAGGAAACCCAAGCTCCACTCAATGGGGGATGTCCCTTTCCAAGTCATTAGGTAGATTAACAATAATGCTTAGTGGCATGTCAACACTTGTTTCTCATCTCCATTTCATGCCATTCTACCTTTTGTTCCTTTTCTTCTTAAATCAATTTGGCTTTTATGATTCCATTGCACTTTTGTTTTGTTTCTTGGTTTAAATGAATTCTATTATTCTCTAGAGCTCCTTGAATTGCACCATCACATCTAGATAAGTTGTTATCTTAATGTCTAGTGGGAATATCTCTAGGGCTTTCTTAATGATCATAACACCAAATTTGAAATTTTATAAAAGGAACCTATATCAAACATGATCAAAGCTTTCCATGTGTAGAAGCAACAATCACATTCTTAGAAGCTACAAATAGTGAATAAGGTAAAGATTGAATATGCAACAACAACCTACAATACCATTTCATATCTTGTAAATCTTAGTATCTTTTGTGATTAAGAAAAAACCTTATAATACTTCACTTTGTGGAGTCTTTCCTTCTAGGTCTAAATTATGATCTTTGTGAAAATGTTTCTTTTCTATGATTTATTGAGTTCTCAAGGGAAGATTAAGAATTATTTACCTAGACAGGTTGTACTCGTGTAATCTAGAAAGGTTTGTGTACTCATTGTAACCTAGAGAGGTTGGTGTACTCACTATAATCAATTTATCTGATTAACGGAACCTTTTAAGTTAAAGACTTAAGGAAGAATTGAACATAGCGCCCATGTATTTAGGTGAACCAATATAAATATCTTTATGTTTGTTCTTGTTACTAGATGTCTAGTTTAGTCTAGTCTTGTGTGAAAAGTGTCTACAAGCTCTATTCAAACCCCCTTTTAGAGCCTCATTTTATCAAAAACATGGTTTGGATGGATGTTTCTTCAAAACCTGGAGGTTCTTTAACGTAAACTTCGTCATCAGTAAGTCTATTTAGAAAAGAACTTTTTACATGCATTTGAAACTATTTTATGTTTTTATACATAACAATAGCTAACAATAATCTTATTGCTTCAAGACACCACTGGAGCAAAAGTTTCAGTAATGTTTCTACCTTTTTTTGTTGATTGTAGCCTTGTGCCACCAATCTAACTTACTTTCTTGCCACTTTACCATCTTCATCATGTTTGTTCTTGAAAAGTATCTATAATCAGATGAAGGTGGCATTAGAATTTAGACACCATTTCTTGTAAATTTATTCATGGCTAGAATCTAGTCTTCGTTTGAGAGTGTTTTTAAATAATAAGATCCTATTATTTTTATAATAAAAAGCTTACATATAAATAGAAATTTCATAAAAGGATCTCATTACTTAGAAAACACTCCATCTCTCTAAAGTTTCTCATCGTACATTCATCTCTTTGAAGATTGAAGACCGCTAAAGTGATCCATGTGGTGAGCTTTCCACATTTGTCTGATCAGTTTCTTCATTGAGTAAGTTGGTTTTCTACTTTTTTCACTTGAGTCAGTTGTTATTAGGCATGCATGTGAGAAATTTAGTTCACATGTAGCTTCTAAGTTCTCCTTGTGAATCTCTATTGATCAATGATACTAATGGTATGCCCTGGTACTCTTTGAGCTTTTGAGGCATCTTCTAGGTAAGGGAAAATGATTATACTATGTTTAAGTTATGTAAATATTGAATTGGTATATTATATGATTTTCTGAGATTGGCTTGTGAAGTTGATATTTCTTTTAGACCCATTTCTATTTATGCTTGTGGTGAAATTGAAATTGGTATGAATTGGGCATCTATAATCATTAAGGAGCTACTTAGACTTGACTGGAAAGACCTCAGTATGCAGAATATCATTCTATAGAATTATGCAGACTTGTTGGTTGAGGGTGAGCTCGCTCAACGAATATAAAGTCAGAGGCTCAAAGACTTGAGAGTCGCTGAGCCAGAATTTGTAAGACCCGTAAAATTTAATTAATTAAATAATTAATTAATTAATTAATTAATGTAGGTAGTAAAAGCCTTTATGGCATTAAATTCTTACTTGTATGACGTGGAAGAGTACTAGCTCAAATTGTTGAGAGTACTTTGATTGTGTGAGAGGACTTGGGTTCAAGTCCTATGTATGCCAATTATGTGTTATTTAATTGCTATTATATTTTTATATCTATGTATGATCTTGTTGTAGAAGGATATAATACTTGAATTATATTAGTTAGCAAGAAACATGAATTGGCATGATGGTTTGGCATCGACTTGGCATTGGCGTGGTTGAGGGTTCAAACCTTAGAGAACCTAAATTGAACTTTATTTTTGGTATTTTTGGTTTTGGATTGAATATGAAAGGGTAGAGGAAAACCCTAGCAGCCAAGGAGGGCTGGAAAACCATCATAAAGGAGAGAACGAAAATTGAGAGTGTTGAGGATTGAGTGGAATCTTGAGGTTGAATTGAGAGAAGCTAAGGAAGAGCATTGGTGAAGTAAAGGAGACCCAAAGACTACCAAATTCAAAGATAAGGAAATCAGGTTAGGGGAGCTGAACCACATCTATTTATGTTTTTACGCATATATGTATGTATTATATCATGTACGTGTATGATCTCCCTTTGCTTACATTGAAATTTGAGTTTCTGGAATTTTTCTAGAAACCGCTTAGCGGGTGGTGAACCACCGCCAGGCGACGCATTAGTTTGTGCTTATTTTTGGGTCCCTGAAGAGGAACCTCCTGGCGGCACAACCCTTGCAGCCAGGCGACACATGGCTACAACCCAGATTTTCTAGGTTTTTGTTGAACTGCCTGGCGGTGATGAACAACTGTTAGGCGATACAAACCACTTTTGGCACGATTTTGTTGTTTTGCGTAATTTGAGATGATTCTGATCGAAGGGAGAGTTAGCCTGAATCGTTCAGTGAGGATTTGATATTAAATATCATTGGGTTTCGAGTGATTGCGAGCTAAATTTAATGGAACAATGGGAAGATGATGTTAGGGTTGGAAATTGGGTTCTTGATGTCCTAAGGAAATTGATGGTTCAATTGTACTGGAAAGAGCGAATGAATGGGTTTGGGATGAGAATCCTTATAACTGTAAATGAATTCGAGTGAGGATTTGGTGAAATCTGCAATGGAGGAAGACCAAGGAGTGTTGGGGCTTCGCAAGTGCAAGGAGAGGATTTCTGGGTTCCTAGAACAACAAGAACCGCCTAGCGGCACCCAATTGGCTGCTAGGCGCCATACCAGAGAGGTGCGTGGTGTTATGTTCACGAAAAATGTTGTTTTTGTACTTTTTGCGCAACAGGAACCATCGGGCGGTAGTTTAGTCCTGCCAGGCGCCACCTCCTCACTTCTGGGCGCTAGGCGCTACCATGTTTTTTTAGTTTGCGCATTTTTCGTAAAACTGCATTTCCGTTTGTTAACCGTCTGATTTAGGTGAAATTTTGACAGGTGGTCCATAACATGTGGTTCTTCATTTTGAACGGTGGAGATTGGATTTGGAGCTTAGTAGCTAGAGATATGCATTACTTAATATTTCTGATTTTGGAGTCTGTAAAATACATGAATAAGCTCTTGATAAGTTCAAGTAACTTCTAATGAAACATGATTGGGTTATGTGGTAAGTCTTTATCAATTTGAATGTTCCTTTAGGTTAGTCACATGTGGAGAATTGGTTTGGTGAAGGTATGGGTGTCAATATTAAATTGCATTAGTGCATAAGATCATGTGCTTAAAATTGTTAGAGTGATGCTGCTTATATTTTGTTTGAGCATGCTTGGGATGGTCTATATGACTAGGGGATGAATGCACATGTGAGGTGCTATAAGGCCTGGAACATTATAGATGGCAATGCTTTTCATTAGGGGTACTCTAGAATAAGAGCAAATGAGAGCAACCAGTGTGAAGTGTGCTTGAACCTGAATTAAAACCAGTACTACGGAAGTACTAGTGTAGCGCCTGGCGGTGGTGATCGACTCGCCAAGTGACAACGTAGAAATAGAGGGTTCTTGATCACGGTGGTGCTTGGTGGTAAGGAGGGGTGCGTCAGGCGGAGTGTGCAGTTTAGTAAATACTAAGGCACGTGGCGCCTGGCGGCACAGGAAGTCCCGCCGGGCGATAGTTGCAGTGGCAGTGAAGACTAAGGCGCTTAGCCTTGACGGTATGTGTCCCCCACCAGGCGATCTGGAAGCGACAACGCTTAGCGGTACGTGTTCCCCGCCAGGATATTTTGCTGCAGCAGATTGGTGTTATACTTGCTATGATGTGCGTGATCTACAAGGCTTCTAGAATATCTTAAAGGTCGGCTTGCTGGTGTTTCTTGAGTTGAGCTCAGAACGTATCCCTTGAGTTGAGCTCAGGATAGGGGTTAAGCACGTGACATTCCTCGAGTTGAGCTTAGAATGACATCCCTCGAGTTGAGCTCGGGATGGCAGATGAACACGAGGAACCCTTGAGTTGAGCTCGGGTTGGTGAGTGTTGCCGGTGTGAGTGTGCTGGTTGTGGCCAGTACGGATAGGTCCAGATAGATTGCCCTCCTCAGTAATTAGCTGATGAGTTTGGTTGTCTTGGGACGTTACGAACTATGTTCGTATTTGGGAACTCCACCTGGCGTTACGGTGTATGATCCGTAGCAATGGTTTCCCGCGCGTGTTCTATCGGTTGTGGCCGATAGGTATGGTAGCAAGACACCTTGGGGTACTCACTATAAGACGTAGAACATGATTGACATGGTTGTGGCCATGTGGTGTGAATCAAGGGAAGGGATTCCTTTGGTGTGTTCGTGTGATATATAT